>Ga0213824_1000026_pt1 | contig 152876 bp, 126 predicted proteins | sample MC6MC0906MG_FD_179892 | JGI IMG/M metagenome (GOLD analysis project Ga0213824, IMG submission 179892) | Enriched soil aggregate microbial communities from Iowa State University, Ames, United States - MC6-MC0906-MG | ecosystem: Environmental > Terrestrial > Soil > Unclassified | place: USA...
GGTGTACGAAGGCTTCTACCACGACCCGCTGAAGACCGACATCGAGGCCTTCCTGAAGTCCTCGCAGACCAAGGTCAACGGCGAAGTGGTGCTGGAAACCCGCGGTGGCCGTGTGGATGCCGTGGCCGTGAAGTCGCCGCACCTGCTCAATGCCAAGGGCGCCACCTATGCACAGTCGGCCGACTGGGGCGTGGAAGAAGCCGAAGGGTTCATCAAGCTGTTCGGCATGAGCTCGACGCTGTACGCGCAGGTGAACCGCTAAGGCGAATCACCGGGGTGCCGGCCGCTGGCCGGCGCCTCCCAACGCCGATTTTGAACCCTACGGATACTCAGACACATGCTTGAACAGACGCTCGTCCACCTGCAGCAGCTCGTGTCGTTCGACACGCGCAATCCGCCGCGTGCGATCACCACCGGCGGCATCTTCGATTACCTGCGTGCGAACCTGCCCGGGTTCAACGTGGAGGTGATCGACCATGGCGAGGGTGCGGTCAGCCTGTACGCGGTGCGCGGTACGCCGAAGTACCTGTTCAACGTGCATCTGGATACCGTGCCGGACTCCCCGCACTGGACCGCCGACCCCCATGTGATGCGGCGTACCGAGGACCGCGTGATCGGGCTGGGCGTGTGCGACATCAAGGGCGCTGCGGCGGCGTTGGTCGCCGCGGCCAATGCCAGCGATGGCGATGCCGCGTTCCTGTTCTCCAGCGACGAGGAGGCCAACGACCCGCGTTGCATCGCCGCCTTCCTCGCCCGTGGCATTCCGTATGAAGCGGTGCTGGTCGCCGAACCCACGATGAGCGAAGCGGTGCTTGCGCACCGTGGCATCAGCTCGGTGCTGATGCAGTTCAAAGGTCGCGCCGGGCATGCCTCCGGCAAGCAGGATGCGGCCGCCAGTGCACTGCATCAGGCGATGCGCTGGGGCAACCGCGCGCTGGACCACGTGGAGTCGCTGTCGCATGCGCGCTTTGGCGGGCTGACCGGCCTGCGTTTCAACATCGGGCGCGTGGAAGGTGGCATCAAGGCCAACATGATCGCCCCGGCGGCCGAAGTGCGTTTCGGCTTCCGCCCGCTGCCGTCCATGGACATCGATGCATTGCTGGCCACGTTTGCCGGGTTTGCCGAACCGGAGGCCGCGGTGTTCACCGAGACCTTCCGTGGGCCGAGTTTCCCGGCCGGCGATATTGCAGAAGCAGAGAACCGCCGTCTGGCCGCGCGAGACGTGGCCGATGCGCTGGATATCCCGATCGGCAACGCGGTGGATTTCTGGACCGAGGCCTCGCTGTTCTCGGCCGGGGGTTACACCACGCTGGTGTACGGCCCGGGCGACATCGCCCAGGCACACACTGCCGATGAGTTCGTGACGCTGGAGCAGCTGCAGCGTTACACCGAGTCCGTGCACCGCATCATCGCGCACGGCGCCTGATCGAATGACGCCGTCGTGGTCCCCCACTGACGGAACTCCCATCGCGGCTGCGGCCGCCTGCGACGATATCGAAATGCCTTCTTCCCAGCCCCACCGCCAGACCCGTCAGACCATCGTGCGCCTGCTCTCGAGCATGGCCAGCGCGAAGGAGATCAGCCAGTACCTCAAGCGTTTCTCGCAGCTGGACGCCAAACGCTTTGCCGTGGTCAAGGTCGGCGGCGCGGTGCTGCGCGATGATCTGGACGCGCTGACTTCTTCGCTGTCGTTCCTGCAGGAAGTCGGCCTGACTCCTATCGTGCTGCACGGCGCCGGCCCGCAGCTGGACGCCGAACTCTCGGCAGCCGGCATCGAGAAGCAGACCGTGAACGGCCTGCGCGTCACTTCGGCCGAAGGCTTGGCGATCGTCCGCCGTGTGTTCCAGGCCTCCAACCTGCAGCTGGTTGAAGCGCTGCAGCAGAACGGCGCGCGCGCGACCTCGATCACCGGCGGCGTGTTCGAAGCCGAGTATCTGGACCAGGACACCTACGGCCTGGTCGGTGAGGTCAGGAAGGTCAACCTGGCCCCGATCGAGGCCAGCCTGCGCGCCGGCTCGATCCCGGTGATCACCAGCCTGGGCGAAACCCGCTGCGGGCAGATCCTCAACGTCAACGCCGACTTCGCCGCCAACGAGCTGGTGCAGGAACTGCAGCCGTACAAGATCATCTTCCTGACCGGCACCGGCGGCCTGCTGGATGAAGAGGGCAAGGTGATCGATTCGATCAACCTCTCCACCGAGTACGACCAGCTGATGCAGCAGCCGTGGATCCATGGCGGCATGCGGGTCAAGATCGAACAGATCAAGGACCTGCTCGATCGGCTGCCGCTGGAATCCTCGGTGTCGATCACGCGCCCGGCGGACCTGGCCAAGGAACTGTTCACCCACAAGGGCTCGGGCACGCTGGTGCGCAAGGGCGAGAAAGTGCTGCGCGCCACCGCGTGGGACGAACTGGATCTGCCGCGCCTGAAGCAGCTGATCGAATCCAGCTTCGGCCGTACCCTGGTGCCGGACTACTTCCAGAAGACCAGGCTGCTGCGCGCCTACGTCAGCGAGAACTACCGCACCGCGGTGATCCTCACCGACGAGGCCGAGGGCGTCTACCTGGACAAGTTCGCGGTGCTGGATGACGCGCAGGGCGAGGGCCTCGGCCGCGCGGTCTGGAATGTCATGCTGGACGAAACCCCGCAGCTGTTCTGGCGCTCGCGCAACGGCAACCCGATCAATCACTTCTACTACGCCGAGTCCGATGGCTGCTACAAGCAGGGCCACTGGAAGGTGTTCTGGTTCGGCGCCGACGGCTTCGACCGCATCAAAGCGTACGTCGAGCATTGCGCCGCACGCACCCCCAGCCTGGAGGGCTGAACCCGATGAATCTTGCCGATTGGACCAAGGTCCCCACACTGGCCGGCACCCATGCCCGGCTGGAGCCGCTGCAGATGGCGCATATCGATGGCCTGCGCGGTGCACTGGGGGATGGCACCTTGTCCAAGCTCTGGTACACCCAGGTGCCGAGTGCGAAGACCATGACGGCCTATGTCCAAGCCGCGCTGCAGGCGCAGGCCGAGGGCAAGGTATTGCCGTTCGTGGTCCTCAACGACGCCGATGAAGTGGTCGGCACCACCCGCTACTACGATCTGGACGCCGAGGTGCCGCGGCTGAGCATCGGCTACACCTGGTATGGCGAAGCCGCCCAGCGCACCGGCATCAACACTGAAACCAAACTGATGCTGCTCACCCATGCCTTCGAGCGGCTTGAATGCCTGAGTGTGGTGTTCGAGACCAGCTGGTTCAACGTCACCTCGCGCACCGCGATCGCGCGGCTGGGCGCCAAGCAGGACGGCGTGCTGCGCAACCACAAGCGCCACCCGGACGGCACCCCGCGCGACACCGTCATCTTCTCCATCATCGATGCGGAATGGCAGGGGGTGAAACGCCACCTGCAGCACCGCCTGGACGCACACGCATGAGCACCAAGACCTTCACCGTCGGCATCGTCGGCGCCCGTGGCCATACCGGGGCCGAGCTGATCAAGCTGATCGCTGCCCACCCGCACCTGCAGCTGGGCTTCGTCTCCTCGCGCGAGCTGGCCGGCCAGCGCGTGAGCGATCACCATAGTGACTGGCAGGGCGAGCTGCAGTTCGAAAACCTGGATGCCGATGCCGTCGCCGCCAAGGGCATGGACGCGGTGATCCTGGCGCTGCCCAATGGCCTGTCCGCGCCGTTCGTCACCGCGCTGGATGCGGCCAGGCCGGAGACCGTGATCGTCGACCTGTCGGCTGATCACCGCTTCGAGCCGAGCTGGTACTACGGGCTGCCGGAGCTGACCCGCGGCGATTACCTGGGCCAGAAGCACATCAGCAACCCGGGCTGCTATGCCACCGCGATGCAGCTGGCGATCAGCCCGCTGCTGCAGCAGCTGGCCGGCCCGCCGCAGTGTTTCGGGGTCTCCGGTTACTCCGGTGCCGGCACCACGCCTTCGGACAAGAACAACCCCGAGCTGCTGCGCGATAACCTGATGCCGTACGCGCTGACCAACCATGTGCACGAGCGCGAAGTCACCGCGCACCTGCGCGTGCCGGTCGAGTTCATGCCGCACGTGGCGCCGCACTTCCGCGGCATCACCATGACGGTGAACCTGTGGCTCAACACGGTGGTCAAGCGCGAGGATGTGATCGCGCTCTACCAGAAGTACTACGCTGATGAGGCGCTGATCGAGGTGCTCGACGAAGCGCCGTGGGTCAGCCAGATCGCCGGCCGGCATGGCGTGCAGATCGGCGGCTTCGACGTGGCCCCGGGCGGCAAGCGGGTGGTGGTGGTGGCGACCCTGGACAACCTGCTCAAGGGCGCGGCCACCCAGGCGATGCAGAACCTCAACCTGGCGCTGGGCCTGGACGAACTGGCCTCGATCCCGCACTGAATTCCCACGGCGCCGCGCGGTCCGCTGCGCGCGCTGACAACCCGGCGGAGCGATTCCGCCTACGGAGCAAGACATGGCAGACCTTCTGTGGCAGAAGCCCGGCGTGGCGGTAGACGCCAAGATCCAGACCTTCCTGGCCGGCGATGATGTGATCCTGGACCGCGAGTTCTTCCTCTACGACGTGGCGGCCAGCAAGGCGCACGCGCAGGGCCTGGAGAACATCGGCATCCTCGGCAATGACGAACGCGTCGGCCTGCAGCGCGAACTGGACGTGCTGGCCGAGGATTTCCGCAGCGGTGCGTTCGTGCTGGATGAGCGCTTCGAGGATTGCCACTCGGCGATCGAAGCGCGCTTGACCGAGCGCCTCGGCGATGCCGGCCGCAAGATCCACACCGGCCGCAGCCGCAACGACCAGATCCTGGTCGCCACCCGGCTGTGGCTGAAGGACAAGCTGCTGCGCGTGGCCGAACTGAGCCGCGAGATCGCCAAGGTCGCGCTGGATCGCGCCGAGGCCGAGAAAGACCTGCCCGTGCCGGGCTACACCCACATCCAGCGCGCCGTGGTGTCCTCGGCGGGCATGTGGTGGGCCGGCTGGGCCGAGGCGTTCATCGACAACGCGATCCGCGCGCACGACACCTTCAACCTGGTCGATGCCAATCCGCTCGGCACCGCCGCCGGCTATGGCGTCAACCTGCCGCTGGACCGCGCGCACACCACCGAAGCGCTCGGCTTTGCACGGATGCAGATCTCTCCGATCTACGCGCAGCTCTCGCGCGGCAAGTTCGAACTGGCCGCACTGGAAGCCCTCGGCGGCGCGACCCTGGATCTGCGCCGCATCGCCTGGGACCTGTCGCTGTTCACCAGCGGCGAGTTCGGCTTCGTGGCGCTGCCGGCGCAGTACACCACCGGCAGCTCGATCATGCCGAACAAGCGCAACCCGGACGTGATCGAACTGATGCGCGCCACCCACGCCAGCGTGGCGGCTGCGCGGACCGAGATCGAGCAGCTGCTGTCGCTGCCCTCGGGCTACCACCGCGATCTGCAGAGCAGCAAGGGCGCGATCTTCCATGGCTTCGGTCGCGGCCTGGCCGCGCTGGAACTGCTGCCGGCGCTGCTGGCCAACCTGGAGTGGCGCGACGACAAGCTGCGTGCGGCGATCGACTCGGGCATGTACGCCACCGATGTGGCCGTGGAAGCGGCTGTGGCCGGTGTGCCGTTCCGCGAGGCCTACAAGGCCGCCGCCGCGGCGGCGGATACGGCCGGGCAGGGGCGCACCCCCGAAGGCAGCCTGGCCGCGCGCGTGTCGCCCGGCGCGGCCGCCGATCTGCGGCTGGATGAGCTGCGCGCCCGCTGGGCTGCACTGGTGTAATCACGACGGCGGCCGCAAGGCCGCCGTTTTTGCAACGTCTTGCCGGGCGCTGTCCGGAAAAGGAGCCCCATGAAAACCTGTTACCTGGTGATGGTCACCCGCACGCCGGCGTTCCGCGATGAGGTCGGTGCCGACCATGTGCGTTTTCTCGATGAGGTGCGCGCCCGCGGGCAACTGCTGCTGACCGGTGGCTTCACCGACAAGACAGGCGGCGCCTACGTGCTGCAGGACATCGCCGATCTGGCGGCCGCGCAGGCGCTGGTCGACACCGATCCCCTGCTGGTGCACGGCAGTGCCACCGCCCGTATCCACGAATGGAGCACGCGCTGAGCGCGCCAACCACATGAACCAGCCCGTGCCTTCGCCGTTCACCGAACAAGCCGTCCCGCAGTGGAAACGCGCCGTGCTCAAAGTGGGCAGCAGCCTGCTGGCCGCTGATGGGGGCGGCCTCTCGCCACGCCACGCGCTGGGCCTGGCCCAGTTCGTCTCGGCCAATGTCCTGGCCGGGCGCGAGGTGGTGATCGTGTCCTCCGGCGCGGTCGCGGCCGGCCGGGCGATCGTGCCGCGCGCGTTGGAAGCCGGGGCGGCGATGGCGGCGCGGCAGGCGCTGGCCGCGCTGGGCCAGGCACAGCTGATCGGGCTGTGGCAGCGCTTCTTCGAACGCCCGGTGGCGCAGGTGCTGCTGACCCACGACGACCTGCGCAACCGCCGCCGCTACCTTAATGCCCGCGCCACGCTCAACGAGCTGCTGCGGCTGGGCGCGCTGCCGGTGGTGAATGAAAACGACACCGTCTCGGTGGATGAGCTCAAGCTCGGCGACAACGACAACCTGGCCGCGACCGTGGCGGCGTTGATCGATGCCGATGTGCTGTTCATCGCCACCGATATCGATGGCCTGTACAGCGCCGATCCGCGTCGCGATCCGCAGGCCCGGCCGATCCACGATGTGCCGGAGCTGACCGTGGAGGTCCTGGCGATGGCCGGCGGTGCGGGCAGTGGTGCCGGCACCGGTGGCATGCATACCAAGCTGGAAGCAGCGGCCAAGGCGGGGCGGGTGGGCATCGAGACCTGCCTGTTCAACGGGCGCAGTGCGGAGGTCGTGCGCGCGCTCAGCCAGGGCCGCCTGTTCGGTACCCGCATCCATGCAGCACAGACCCGCGTGGCCGCACGAAAATACTGGCTGCGCCACGCGCCTCTGGAGCCGGGCGCGATCCTGGTCGATGCCGGCGCGGCCGATGCGCTGCGTGGCAAGGGCGCATCGCTGCTGCCCGGCGGCGTGCTCGGCGCGCAGGGTGACTTCCGTCGCGGCGACATGATCGAGATCCGGCAACGTACCGAGACCGGCGAAGTCTGCCTGGCCCGGGGCGTCAGCCAGTACTCGGCCAGCGACATCCGCCGCGTCGCCGGGCGCCACTCGCGCGACATAGAGAGCGTGCTCGGCTACAACTACGGTGGCAACGTGATCCACCGCGACGATCTGGTGTTGTTGTGATCGCATCCCTACCGCGTTTTTTCCAAGGATACTGAGATGGTCGCCAGCTCCACTTCCGACATCCGCAGCCAGGCGCTGGCCTGCCGCGAGGCTGCCCGGCAGCTCGCGCAGTTGTCTTCTTCGGCCAAGGCCGATCTGCTGGCGGCGATGGCCACCGCGCTGGAGGCCGATACCGATGCGATTCTCGCGGCCAACGCACGCGATCTTGCGGCGGCCACGGAGAAGGGCGTTGGCACGGCGATGCTGGATCGCCTGGCGCTGAACCCGCAGCGCCTGGCCGGTATCGCCGCTGCGCTGCGCGAGGTCGCCGCGCTGCCGGATCCGGTCGGCCAGGTGACCCGCGATGACGTGCGCCCCAATGGCATCCGCGTGCAGAAGGTGCGGGTGCCGCTGGGTGTCATCGCGATGATCTACGAAGCGCGCCCTAACGTGACCGCCGATGCGGCCGCGCTGTGCATCAAGGCCGGCAACGGCGTGATCCTGCGCGGTGGCTCGGAGGCGATCCATTCCAACACCGCGATTGCGGCGTCTCTCAAGCGCGCGCTGCGCGAGGCCGGCGTAGCCGATGCCGCGCTGACCCTGGTGGAGGATCTGCGCCGCGAGACCATGCTTGCCCTGCTGCAGCTCAACGACCTGATCGATCTGGCGATTCCGCGCGGTGGGGAAGGGTTGATCCGGTTCGTGGCCGAGCATGCCCGCGTGCCGGTGATCAAGCACTACAAGGGCGTCTGCCATCTGTACGTGGACCGTGCCGCCGATCCCGCACTGGCGCTGCGCCTGCTGGTGGACGGCAAGTGCAGCCGGCCGTCGGCCTGCAACTCGCTGGAGACGCTGCTGGTGCATGCCGATCTCGCACCCACCTTCCTGCCGTTGGCGGCGCAGGCGCTGGCCGAACGTGGCGTGCAGGTGCGCGCCGATGCGGTGGCACGGCAGTGGCTGCCGGATGCGGAGGCGGCCAGCGAGGAAGATTACGCCGCCGAGTATCTGGATCTGATCATCGCGGTGCGCGTGGTCGATGACCTCGATCAGGCACTGGCGCACATCCAGCAGTACAGCTCGGACCATACCGAAGTGATCGCCACGGAAGACGTCGCGGCCGCCGAGCGCTTCGTGCACGCGCTGCGCTCGGCGGTGGTGATGGTCAACGCCTCCTCGCGCTTTTCCGATGGCGGCGAGCTCGGCCTGGGCGCGGAGATCGGCATCTCCACCACCCGTCTGCACGCGTACGGCCCGATGGGCCTGGAAGCGCTCACCGTTGAGCGCTTCGTGGTCCGCGGCGAAGGCCAGACGCGCGTGTAACCCGGTCATGCCGGCCAGCGGCCGGCACCCCCCTCAGCCGGCCAGCGCCTGCGCGGTGACCCGCACCGGCCTTGCGTGCTCGTCCATGTGCAGCGTCACTGCCTTGCCATCGGCCAGCAGGGACGCCACCGCCGCACTCGCGCCGAGGTCATGCGCCATCTCCTCGCGGGTTACATCGTCATGCGGCAGCCGGCGCTCCTTGCCCGTGAAGCGCATGCGGTTGTACTCGGCCCACGCGATCAGCAGCGCTGCGCAGCACACCAGCATCACCGGCAGCGCGATGACCACGAACGGATCGACCGTCTGCTTCTGTTCGTACAGCTGCGCCCAGGCCATCCGCCCGCCGAGCAGCCAGGAAATCAGCGTCACCAGCGGCGCCCACAGGTAGAAATAGAACGCCCAGAAGGCGATGGTCACAAAGCCCCACGCGGTACGCTGCAGGCGCGGTTGCTGGCGCGGTTTCTGGATCAGCCGCGAGTCGAAGCGGCGGGTGGATTTGACGGTGTTCATCGGATACCCCGGTCAGGACTGACCCAGACCGCGCGCTTGCCACGACGTTTGAACAACGTCTTGGGGAACGCCACCAGGGTCGTGAACAGACTGATGAGCCAGTACGCCATCGGGTACCAGATCACCCAGAAGTAATTACGTCCAATATGCGTTTCGTAACGGCGGTCGATGATCAGGCTGCTGGCGAACTGCAGCAGGCAGACCAACGCCAGGATCACGCCATGCCACTGCGGCAGCAGCGTGGCGATGTACAGCTCGGGCGGCAGCGTCATGAACTTGCCCAGCGCCCACAGCACGATGATCGCCAGCATCGTGTACGCCCACAGCACGCTCAGGATGTACTCCAGCAGCACACCCCACATGCGGCGCTTGCGCCAGTGGAACAGCGAGCCGCCATGCCGCAGCAGCACTTCCACGCCGCCCTGGGCCCAGCGCAGGCGCTGCCGCCACAGGCCCTTCAAGGTTTCCGGCATCAGGATGAAGCACAGCGCATTGGGCTCGTAACGGATGTCCCAATGGTCCAGCTGCAGGCGCCAGCTGATGTCGATGTCCTCGGTCACCATGTCGTCGGACCAGTAACCGATCCGGTGCAGGGCCGTGCGACGGAACGCGGCGATCACTCCAGAGATGGTGAAGATGCGCCCGTACACCCGCTGCGCACGCTTGATCATGCCGATGATCGAGGAGAACTCGGCCACCTGCAGGCGGCCCAGCAGGGTGGAACGGTTGCGGATGCGCGGGTTGCCGGTGACCGCGCCCACGCGCGGGCCGGAGGTCAGGTGCCAGACCATCCAGTGCGTGGCGTACTCCTCCAGCATCGCATCGCCATCGATGCAGACCAGATACTCCGAACGTGCCGCCAGCGCGCCCATGCGCAGCGCATTGGCCTTGCCCAGGTTGCGGTCCAGGTGCACCACACGCAGGCGTGGGTGCAGGGCGGCCAGGGCATCCAGCCGCGCACCGGTATCGTCGCTGCTGCCATCGTTGATGGCGATGACTTCGAAGTCCGGATAGGTCTGCTTGAGCGCCGAGCCCAGCGTGTCTTCCAGGTTCTCCGCTTCGTTGTGGCACGGGATCAGGATCGAGGCGAACGGATACACATCCATCGGCGGCGGGTCATCACGGTCGCGGGCCTTGCGCTCGCGCCGGAAGAAGTAATACAGGCCGCCGGACATCCAGAAGAACGCCATCACCATCGGGTAGAAGAAGGCGAACTGGAACAGCGCGTAGAGAAGAGGATGCATGGCGACCTCACTTTTCCTCGTACGGGAAGCTGCGGGCCGACATGGCCGCGCGGGCGTCATACGTGGAGGGACGTCCGGCGATGAAGTCATCCGGATACCAGGCGAAATGACGCACGCCCTGCGCCTGCAGGCGACGGATCTGCGCGCGCAGGCGTTCGCCGGGAATCGGCTTGCCCGTGCGCCAGTCCAGCGTCTGCAGCTCGAACATCGTCTGCGACAACTGCGGATCGTGCTGCTTCACCGCCACCACCAGCCGGTCCAGCCAGCGTTCCGGGCTGCGGCTGCCTTCCATCCACGGCATCGCCATCAGGGCGGTGTGGTCGTAGGCCTTGTTGAACAGGTCCAGGCGCTGGGCGAACCAGCTCGCGCTCTGCGGTTCCAGCACCGGCTGGGCATACAGGTTGCGCACCGTGCCCAGCTTGGGCCGCCAGCGCTGCGCGGCGTTGCGCAGCTCCAGGGTGAAATCGATCAGTGCCTGGGTACGTGCACCGTCATCGCCCTCCTGCGGCAACTGGGTCAGCTCGGTGTCGCGCAGGTAGGCGTCATCGTGGAAGAGCAGGCCCTCGAAGTACGAGTTGATCGCCAGGTCTTCGTAGATGTCATCGATGATCCTGCGGACCTGCGGCCGGGTGAAGTCCAGCCGGAAGATGCCGTCGCTTTCCGGGCTCTCGATGGAAAGGGCGTTGCGGATGGCCGGATCCTTGAGCTCGTAGCCCAGCACCGGCAGCCATGCGAACACCTTCACCCCCGCACGCGTCTTGAGCTGCCACGCCACGCGGTTGAACAGGTCCGCACGCATCGGCAGATGCCGGTTGGGGAAATACAGCGCATCGGCCGAGCCGTTGCCGTCCGGATCGGCGAAGGCCTGCAGGAACACGTGGGTGGGGCCGATCTTCTTGACCCGGTCGATCAGGGCATCCAGGTTCTTGCCCTGCTGCACCGGGTCGGCATCGTAGACCGCATCCAGGTCGATCTGCAGCGCACGCATGCCATCGCGTTCCACATCGCGGCGCAGCTCGTAGGCCAGCTGCACCACGGTCGGGTTGTTGGTTACCAGCAACCGTGCCAGGCCGTGCAGATCGCGCTTGACCGGCGTACTGCGGCCTTCCAGATCGAACGAGACCGGCATGCCCAGCTGCTCGGCGATGTCGTTGCTTAGCGCGTTGTACGCGGCGTACGGCCACACGATCGCCTTCGGGCTGACGCCGACATTGCGCTGGATGCGCTCCACGCTGCGGCCCAGATCGGTGCGCAGGCGGGCCTCGTACTCGGCGGCGGTTTCATACGTCCTGCGCGCCGGGTCATAGATGCGGGTGATCACCGCCGGGGTCGAATTGCCCTGTGGGTTGGACTGCACGCCGTGATGCAGGTTGTCGGTGTGGCTGGCCAGTTCGATCAGCCCGCTCTTCTGCATCTCGCGCAGCTGGGCCCAGGTCAGGAAATCATCGCGGGTGAACGAGCGGTAGCCGTAATCGATCTGGCGCCCGGCCGGCATGTCCACGTAGTCGGTGATCACCGCCACCAGCGCGGGGTAGTTGTAGGCGCGCAGCAACGGGAACACCTTGCTGTACACGCTGCGCAGGCCATCGTCGAAGGTGAGCAGCACCGGCTTGGGTGGCAGCGGCGTGCCGCCCTGCGAGGCGGTGATCAGCTGCGACAGCGAGACCGGGTGGTAACCGTGGGCCGACAACCAGTCCAGGTGCGCGGCGAAGTTCTGTGTGCTGACGGCATACGCATCCGGGTCGCCGCGTTCGGCGACCTCATCGCGGATGTCGTGGTAGCTGAGCACCAGCAGCCCGTTGTCGGCCGCATCCAGCACGGCGGGCCGCTGCTGTGCGTGGGCTGGCAGCACGACGGTGAGCAGGGCCAGCAACAGCCAGTGGGTCCAGCGTTTCAAGTCCATGTGCCGCATGTCATTCTCCCCACCGCAGGCCGGCATCCAGGCCGATGTGTCGTTCACGCTGTCCGTCATAGACCGGTCGCGACCAGCTGATGCCGTACTCGAAAATGCGCCCTTCGCCGAGCTGCCACTCGTGGCGGTACTCGGCCGAGGGCACGATCGCGCTGCCATAGCCCTGCTGCCAGTACTGCCCCACCGAGACCGTCAGGCGATGGCGGAAGTGGCGTTCGTAGTGGCGCCACAGTTGTTGATCCACGCGCAGGCCGATCTCCACCGAGTGATCCTCGGACGGATTGAAGTAGGGCACGTCGTCGCGGCTGCCGCGGCTGGCGTACAGGCTGCCGAGGCCGTCCAGGAACACGGTGGGCCGGGTCATCAGGCGCTGCTCGATGGCCGTGCTGACGGTATCGCGGCGGTTGCCGTCGTCGTAGCGGAACTGGCTTGCGCCCAGGCTCCAGTGAGTACGCTCATCGCGGCGATAGTCGGCCGCCACTGCGATGCTGTCGGCGGTGATGCCCGAGACGCGCGCCTGCATCGAGGCGTCCGGGTCGTTGCGTGCAGCGGTGACGCCGGCATGCCATTGATCGCTGAACTGCCAGCCGAGCCCGGCGCTGAGGCCGGTCTCGCCGATGTGGTCATTGGCGCGGTTGACGAAGGCTTCGGCATCGGCGCGCCCGTAGCGATAGCGCGTGCCCACGCCGATCCGCAGCGGGTCGATGGTCTGGTCCTGGAAGTCGACGCTGCGCCGGTCGGCGAACGCGACCAGGCGCCAGCGGTCGTCCAGCACCGGGGACTGCACTTCCACACCGTAGCGGCCGTCATCGTTGCCCAGCGGTGAAGCACCACCACCGCCGGAGCTGCGGCCGCCTTCGGCGTAGGCATGCCACTGCCAGCCACGGTGCGCGCGCCAGCTGCGGTCCATGCGCTGCACGGAGGGCTGGTTGGGGTAGGCGGCAAGCAGGGTGTCGTGGATGGGGCGGGCGAGGTCATCGCGCTGCACCTGCACGTAGGCGTCGTACTGGCCCAGCCGCGCCGGAACGTCGCGCGGGTCCAGCGTGTTGGCCATGCTGTAGCGCTCCAGCGCCCGCCGTGGCCAGCCGCGCATCAGGTAGATGTTGCCCAGTGAGGATTGCGTGCCGGTGTTGCCTGGCCCGATCTCGACCATCTTCTCCAGGTCGTGCTGGGCGGTGGGCAGATCGCCGCTGTAGGCGCGCACCATGGCCAGATTGAGGTCGGCCTCGTAGCGCGGCCAGTTCGCGTACGGCGCTTTGGCACCGTTTGCCCAGCGCCAGGCCGGCTCATCGGCCTGCCATTTCTTCAGCAGGGCGATGGCGGTGTCGGCCTGCTCATCTTCCAGATACGCGTAAGCCAGTTCCGAGCGCGCCTGCGGCAGCGACGGATCAGCCTTGAGCGCGGCTTCCAGCACCGGGATCGCCTCGGCCGGGTGCTGGGTGGCCATCAGCGAATCGCCGACGGCGGCCAGCAGGTAATTGGGAACGGGGTGGCCCTCGGCGAGCAGGCTGCGGTACTCATCGCGTACCTGTGCATGGCGGCCCAGCCGGTTGAGCAGGATCAGGCGGTCATAACGGATCCGCAGCGGCGCCTGCTGCACGGTGGTGCCGTCGCGCTCGAGGTACTGCTGCATCTGGACCAGCGCAGCGTCCGCTTCATCCAGGCGGGTGTCTTCGCTGGCGCCGTACGCCAGGCTCCAGCCCACCAGCTTGGCCAGGTAGTTGCCTTCCAGCCGTTCTTTCTGGGCGGCATCGAACAGGTCCGGCCGGGCCAGGTAGAGCTGCCAGGCGCGGTGCGCGTTGCCGATGTCGGACAGGGTCAGCACCTGCAGGCGATACAGCAGTGCGTCGTCGGGCGATTGCACCCGTGCCCGCTCGATCGCGGCCAGTGCGTCCAGCCAATGGGCCTGGTCGCGGTAATGGCCGATCTCGGCCAGCGCGTCAGCCCGCGGGTCGGCGGCTGCGGCAGCCGAAGCGGAGAAAGCGAGTGCGGCACATGCCAGGCCGACGCTGAGCGCCAGCGGCCGATGGTCGTACATGGAACCCCCCTTGGAGCGTCCTTTCAAAAATGCGTAGCGTCAAAAGTGTGACGCACATCACATGCCAATCGTGCCTGACTGCGCAGTTGTTGCCAAATCGTTAAGACGCGGGTACGACCGATCAGCCCCCGGGTGGAACCCGGAGGGGAGAGGCAAGTCATTGAATTTCTAAAGGTTCAACCCATGTCGCCGGCATGGAAAGCGCACTCCATCGCGATGAAGCTGTTCAGCCGGCTGGTGGCGCCAGCAGCTCCGAACACCGCCCGGTGCAGCACACCGGGTCAGTTAGCGTCACGCTACGTCAGCAGTTGCGCACGGCGCGTGTAGATGGACGCGCCGGGGCGCTTACCACTGGTCTTCGAGTTTCTGCGGTTTGCAGGCGACCCACGAGGCGCACAGCAGCACCACCGCACACAGCGCCAGGAAGCCGAATGGCAGGTGCCAGCCGCCGCTGACCGCATGCAGCCAGCCGAACAGGAACGGGCCCAGGCAGCTGAAGGCATAGCCCACGCCCTGCATGAAGCCGGACAACGCAGCCGAACCGGCGGGGGTGCGGGTACGCAGGTTGATCAGGGTCAGTGCCAGCGGGAAGGTGGACGGCCCGATGCCGAGCAGCACCGCCCACAGCCACGGGGCCTTCATCGGGGCGAACAACAGGCCGGCGAAGGCGATCAGGAAGGCGCTGAACCCGATCAGCACCAGCCCGAAGGGGTTGCGCAGGCGCACGGCCAGGGCCGGCATGGTCAGTGACGGCAGAAGGCCGCAGGCCGCGAAGATCGCCACCATGATGCCGCCGAAGGCCGGCGTCGCACCGGCTTCGACCACGATCCGCGGCAGCCAGGTGAACATCGAATAGGTCATCAGCGAGGTCATGCCGAACATCAGGGTCATGCCCCACGCCAGCGGGGTCTTCCAGACCTTGCCGTGCGGCGCGCTGGACGGGTCGTTGGCGGCGCTGATCGTGTCCGGGTGCGGGCGTGTACGCGAGAGCATCAGCCACGGCAGCGCTGCCGCCAGCGACATCAGCGCCCAGATGCCCAGTGACACGCGCCAGCCCGCCTGCTGCGCGACCGGGACCGCCAGCAGGGCCGGCATCATCGTGCCGATCTGCAACACGGTGATGTAGAGCGTGCTCATGGTGCCCACGCGATTGGCGAAGTAGCGCTTCACCAGCGGCGGCACCACCACGTTGCCGATGCCCATGCCGGCCAGCGCCACCACCGAGCCGAACAGCAGGCTGCCGACGCCGCCGGCCATCGAGCGCAGCAGCAGGCCCACAGTGGCCAGGCTCATCGCCAGCAGGGCGGTGCGTTCCAGGCCCAGGCGACGCGCCACGGCCGGGGTGGTCACGCCGAACAGCGCAAACGCTGCGGTCGGCAGCATGCCGAGCACGCCGGTCATCGTGGTGCCGAAGCCGAAGGTCTGGCCGAGCACGTCCAGCAGCGGGGTCAGCGAGGTGACTGCGGTGCGCAGGTTCAGAGCAGCCAGCAGAATCGCGGCAAACGCCAGCAGGCGCCCGTGCAGCAGGGACTGGGACGGGGAAGTGGGGTGAGTCATCAGCATGTTTCCTGACAGGTGGCGCACCGCGGCCATGCTGGCGCGCGGGTGCAACGGCAGAGACCGGCCAGTGGCCGGCAGCTGCGGGGTAGGGGACTGGGCCGCCGCCGAAGGCGGGGCCAGGACCGGCCATTGTACGGGTTCGATCCCGACAGGTCCTGCCGGAACCGCGACGTGTTGCGGGGGCTTGCGTCGACGACCCGATGCGGGGACCGGGCATAGCGCCGAGGCGGCCGGAAGCACTACGTGTGAAAACGCCTTCACAACAAGGGCCGCGCGATCCTCTTCCATGTGATGTGCGTCAAAAAAATGACTATTTAGGAAAAACCCTACAAGCGAGCGGGTGGTTGTCTTACCGCGTGGGTGGGGTTTTTGACGGTTTTCATGTCGCGAATAGCTCTTAAATTGGCGGGCCTCCATAGGGGCGGTCTATAGCGAACGATGGTTCGTGCCAGCCCACGTTCGAGATCCTGCATGACAAACAACGTACTACCCACCCCGGCTCGCGCCGGTATGCACCGCGTTTCCCGGCGCACCCTGCTTCTGGCCCCGCTGGCCGCCGCCGTGGCATTGACCTGCACCCCGGCGCAGGCCCAGCAACTGCCTGCCCCGGACCAGGAACTGCTTCGCCAGCAAGAGCGCGAACGCGCCCTGCGCGAGCAGCTTGAAACCCGGCCGGACGCGCGCCTGCAGGAAGCGCCGATGGCGGCGCCGGAGCGGCTGCCCCAGGACGAGACGCCCTGTTTCGTGATCGACCGCATCACCCTGGCGGGCGACCAGGCCGAACGCTTCCAGTGGGCCTTGGCCGCGGCCAGCGTCAAAAGCGACCCGGCCCTTGGCCGTTGCCTGGGCACGACCGGCATCAACGTGGTCATGTCGCGCGTGCAGAACGCCATCGTGGAACGCGGCTTTGTCACCACACGCGTGTTGGCCCAACCGCAGGACCTGACCACCGGCACGCTGGAGCTGACCGTCGTACCCGGCACGTTGCGCCAGATCCGGTTCGCCGAGGGCACCCATCGCGACGCCACCTTGTGGAATGCGATCCCCGCGCGCAGTGGCGACCTGCTCAACCTGCGCGATATCGAACAGGGACTGGAGAACTTCAAGCGCGTGCCGACCGCCGAGGCCGACATCCAGATCAGCCCGGCCGAAGGCGCCGACGCCGCGCCCGGGCAGAGCGACCTGGTGGTGCAGTGGTCGCAGCAGCGGCTGGTGCGTTTCAACCTGAGCCTGGACGACTCCGGCAGCAAGGCCACCGGCAAGACCCAGGCCGGTGCGACGATGTCGCTGGACCACGCGCTGCGCCAGAACGACCTGTTCTACGTCAACCTCAACCATGACGTGTTCAGTGGCGGCAAGCGCGGCACCAAGGGCTTCACGTTCCACTACTCCGTGCCCGTGGGCTACTGGCTGTTCGGCGCCACGCGCAGCGGCTACGAATACGAGCAGACCGTGGCCGGCAACCAGCAGTCGTATCTCTACAGCGGTGAAAGCTACAACGCCGAAGTACGGGCGACGCGCCTGCTGTTCCGCAACGCGAGCAGCAAGACCAGCATGTACCTGCGCGCCTGGGAGCGCGACTCGCGCAACTTCATCGACGACACCGAAATCCTGGTCCAGCGCCGGCGCATGGGTGGCTGGGAGCTCGGCCTGAACCACCGTCATTTCATCGGCCAGGCCACGCTCGATGGCACCGTCGGCTTCCGCCGTGGCACCGGGGCATTCGGCTCGATCGCAGCGCCCGAGGAGCTGTTCGGTGAAGCCACCTCGCACCCGAAGATCTACTTCGCCGACGCACAGCTGAGCGTCCCGTTCCAGCTCGGCCAGCAGCGCCTGCGCTACACCGGCAGCTGGCGCGCGCAGTGGAACCGTGGCGGCCTGGTGCCGCAGGACCGCTTCGCGATCGGCGGTCGTTACACCGTGCGCGGTTTCGATGGCGAGATGTCGCTGATGGGCGAGCGCGGCTGGTTGATCCGCAACGACATCGCTCTGGCGCTCGGTGGCGGGCAGGAGTTCTACGTCGGGGCCGATTACGGCCATGTCGGTGGCAGTGCCACGCAATGGCAGCTGGGCAATGACCTGGCGGGCAGCGTGATCGGCCTGCGCGGGTCGTATCGCGGCCTGTACTGGGACGGCTTCGTCGGCGCCCCGTTGAACAAGCCGTCTGGTTTCCAGAACGCGTACACCGTCACCGGATTCACCCTGAGCTGGTCGTTCTGATTTCAGCGCGGGCGCCCACGCGCCGCGCCGACCGCACGCATACAAAGGAACTGTCATGAACAAGCATCTGTACCGCCTCGTGTTCAACCACGCTCTCAAGCTCTGGCAGGTCGCCGCGGAGATCACCCCGCGCCCCGGCGGGCTGGGTACCGGGCAGGACGGACAGCGCACAGCGGCACTGCGCCCGATGGCGTTCGCGCTGTGGGTGATGCTCGGCTGGGTCGGGGTGACGGGCATGGCGGCGGCGCAGGTGGTGGCTGATCCGAACGCGCCCGGCAACCAGCGGCCGACCATCCTGGAAACGGCCAACGGTACGCCGCAGATCAACATCCAGACACCGAGTGCGGCCGGTGTTTCGCGCAACACCTACCAGCGCTTCGATGTCGACCAGCAGGGCGCCATCCTCAACAACTCGCGCGGCAATACGCAGTCGCAGCTCGGCGGCTGGGTGCAGGGCAATCCGTGGTTGGCCGGCGGCACCGCACGGGTGATCCTCAACGAGGTCAACGGTGCCAACCCGAGCCAGCTGCGCGGCTATGTGGAAGTGGCCGGCGACCGCGCGCAGGTCGTGATCGCCAATCCCGCCGGCATCGATTGCGACGGCTGCGGCTTCATCAACGCCAACCGCATCACCCTGACCACCGGCACCCCGATGTTCAATGGCGGTGCGCTGGAGGGATACCGCGTGCAGGGCGGTGCGATCCATATCTTCGGTGCCGGCATGGATGCCAGCCGGGTCGACTACACCGACCTGATCGCGCGCTCGGTACAGCTCAACGCCGGCCTGTGGGCGCGGCAGCTGCAGGTCACCACCGGCGCCAATACGGTCAGTGCCGACCTGAGCCGTGTGCAGGCACAGGCTGCGGAAGGCAGTGCACCGCAGTACGCGCTCGATGTCGCCCAGCTCGGCGGCATGTACGCCAACAAGATCCTGCTGATGGGCACCGAGCACGGCGTGGGCGTGCGCAATGCGGGCAACCTCGGGGCGCAGACCGGCGAGCTGGTCGTGACTGTCGATGGCCGGCTGGAAAACACCGGCAAACTGCAGGCGCGCGACGATACGCGTATCGCTGCCAGCGGCGGTGTGCGCAACGAAGGGCTGGTCAGCGCCGGGCGTGAACTGAACCTGCGCACCGGCCAGGACCTGGACAACCGGGGCGGCCAGCTCAACGGCACCCGCCTGGACCTGGAGGCGGCTTCGCTGGTCAACCGCGGCGGCAGCATCGAACAGGCCGGCGTGCAGGCGCTGGCGGTGCAGAGTGGGCGCGTGCAGAACCGTGACAAGGGCAGCATCGGCGCACTGGCCCTGCAGGACGGTACCGCCCCGACCACCCCGGGCAATGGCGAGGGCACGGGCACACCGGGCGCCGGCAACGGGAGCGGCAACGGTGGCACCGAGGGCAGCACCCCCGGCACGATTGCGCCGACCACTGCGCCGCTCGCGCAGGGCCGCGTGCTGATCGCCGGCCTGCTCGACAACGATGCCGGCGCGGTGCTTGCCGGTGGCGATATCGACCTGCGCGCCAGCGCTCTGGACAATGACGGCGGTCGCCTGGGTGTGCGCGATCTGAGCGTGGAGAGTGGCGGTCTGTCCAACCGGCAGGGCGAGCTGACCACCGGGCGCGACCTGCGCGTGCAGGGCGAGGCACTGCACAACGACGGCGGCGTCATGAACGTCGGCGGCGCGCTGGAGGTGCGCACCGCCCAGCTGTCCAACCGCGGCGGCAAGATCGCCCACAGCGGCAATGCACCCGCCCAGCTGCAGGTGGCAGGCACGCTCGACAACACCGGCGGCAGCCTTGCCAGCAACGCCACCTCGCTGGCCCTGGCCAGCGCCGTTCTGGTCAATACCGATGGCACGCTGATGCACGCCGGCAGCGACGGCCTGCAGCTCACCACCGGCATGCTGGACGGCCAGCGTGGCGAGATCGCCACGGCTGGCACGCTCACCCTTCGCGCAGGGAAGGTCGATCATCGCCAGGCGGAACTGCAGGCCGGCACGTTCGATGTCCGAGTCGATACGCTCGACAACCGGGGCGGCCAGCTGCTGGCGACCGGCAGCGAGGCCAACCGCATCGAGGCGACGACCGCGCTGGACAACAGCGGCGGCACGCTCGCCAGCAACGGCGATCTGGCCATCGATACCGCCTTGCTGAGCAATGTGGGTGGGCAGGTCCAGCAGGCCGGCAGCGGCCGCCTGGCGATCACTGCGGAAACGCTGGCCGGGGCGGGCGGCAAACTGCTGAGCAATGGCGCGCTGCACCTGCAGGGCCAGACGATTGACGTCTCCGGCGGCATCACCTCGGCGGCGCGCATGGCGATCGACGCCGGGCAGCTGGACAACCGTCGTGGCGAACTGATCGCCACTGGTACCGACGCGCTGGGCCTGCGGGTGACCAACGCGTTGCTCAACGACAACGGCCAGATCATCGGCAACGGTGCGCTCGCCGTGCAGGCGGGCAGCCTCTCCAACCGCGACGGCAAGCTGCTGGCGGCAGGCAATGCGGCCTCCGCGCTGCAGGTGGCCGGCGTGATCGACAACCAGCGCGGCACACTGGCCAGCGCGGGCGATCTGACCCTGCAGGCTGGCCAGCTGGACAACCAGGCTGGCACGGTCCAGGCGGCCGGTGACCGTGCATTGCAACTGAGCGTGGACGGCTTGCTCGACAACCGCCAGGGCGGCCTGATCGCCTCCGGTGGTGCGCAGCAGCTGCGCGCCGGCAGCCTCGACAATCGCAGCGGCACCGTCAACGCGGGCGATACGCTCGGCGTGGCGGTAGCGCAGGCGCTGGACAACAGCGCCGGCACCGTCGCTGCCAACGGCACGCTGCAGGTGCAGGCCGGCCGCATCGTCAACCGTGAGGCGGGCACGCTGGCGTCCATCGAGGGCGATGTCACGCTCGACAGCGCGAGCGATATCGACAACACCGCCGGTGTGATCCAGGCCGAACGTGCGCTCTCGGTCGCCAGCCAGGGGCTGACCAACGTGCGTGGCACCCTGGCGGGCGCGTCCGTTGCCCTCGACACGGGCCTGGGCGCCGTGGACAACAGTGAAGGCATTCTCGCCGCCACCGCCGGCACGCTGGATATCCGCAGTGGGGCGCTGGAGAACCGCGCTGGCCTGCTGCAGTCCAGTGCGGCGATGCGCATCGATACCCACGGCCAGCGCCTGGGCAACACCGAGGCGGGCGCGCGCGGCGGCATCGTCAGCGGTGCTGGGCTGACCCTGCGCGCGGGTGAGCTGGACAACCGGGCCGGCCTTGTCCAGGCGCAGGCGGCGCTGGATGCGCGGCTGGCCTCGCTGGACAACCGCAGCGGCGGGCAGGTGGGCAGCGGGGCCTCTTTGCTGCTGCAGGCGCAGCGCGTGGATAACAGCGGCGGCCGCCTGCAGGCGAGCGAGAATCTGACGCTGGAGCTGAGCGGTGAGCTGGTCAACCAGGCCGGTTTGGCCGTGGCCGGCGGCGATCTGGTCGCCCACGCCGCGCGCATCGACAACCGCAACACGACCGGCGGCAGCATTCCGCTCGGCCTGCAGGGCCGCAGCGTGGCCCTCACCGCTGCGCAGATCGACAACAGCGCGGGCATGATCGCCGCCGATCAGCGGATCGCCCTGCAGGCGGCCGATGTGCTGCTCAACCAGCAGGGGCTGGTGTCCTCGGCGGGCAGCCTGGACGTGCACGCCGGCCAGGTCGGCAACACCGACGGCACGCTGCTGTCGGCGGGCAACCAGACGCTGCATGCCAACGCGCTGAACGGCACGGGCCGGGTGCTGTCGCAGGGCGACCTGGTGCTGGCCCTGCAGCAGGACTACCGCAACGATGGCCAGATCACCGCCAACGGCAAGGCCACGGTTTCCACGCAGGGGCTGTGGACCAATGCAGGCAAGGTGCAGGCCGGCGATCTGGACCTGCACGCCGGCCAGATCGACAACCTGGCCACTGGCGAGATCAGCGGCATCCGCACCCAGGTGCGCGCCGATGGCGTGCTCGGCAACCGCGGGCTGATCGACGGCGTGGATACCCGCGTCGATGCCGATGTGATCCTCAACGTTGGCACCGGCCGCATCTACGGCGACCGCCTGTCGATCGGTGCCACCACCCTGGTCAACAGTGATGAAACGCTGGAGGGCGTCACCCGCGCGGCCACCATTGCCGCGCGTGAGCGCCTGGACATCGGCGCTGGCACCGTAGTCAACCGTGAGCAGGCGCTCATCTTCAGTGCCGGCGGTGGCGACAATGCACTCAACATCGGCGGTGCGCTGGATGCGCAGGGGCATGCAGTCGGTCGCGCCGGCTCGGTGCACAATGCCAGCGCGACCATCGAGTCACTGGGTGGCCTGACCATCGATGCCACGCGCCTGCTCAACAGCAACGAGCATTTCGCCACCAGCGAAGTAATGGTGGTCGGCCCGACCAAGAAGCTGTACATCCAGCCCAAGGGCACGCCCGGCATGCACGATGCCAGCGAGTTCACCTGGTCCAGCTGGAGCCGTGCCGGCAAGTACCGGTGGAACAACGGCAACGGCGACGTCAAGGACTGGACCCAGTACGACGTCACCCACACCGAGTACGAAACCCAGGTCGCCTCCAGTGCGCCGGGCCGGATCATCTCGGGCGGCAACATGACGCTGCGTGGCGATGAGCTGATCAACGACAAGAGCCAGATCCTGGCCGGCGGCGCGTTGCTGGGCGATCTCGGCAACCTGCGCAACATCGATGCGTTCGGCGAGTACCGCGTGCACGAGGAAGGCACCAGCCAATACACCTACAGTCGCTGGCGCGGTGGTTTCAAGCGCTATCACGAGCGCAAGTGGGACCGGAAGATCGCCTATCGTCCGGCCGATGAAGTGCGCACCATCAACCTGGGCGTCACCCGGACGGCCGAGCACACCCGCGACGGTGGCAGCGGCTATCAGGTGGGCGGCGTCAGCACCGGTTCCGTCGGTGGGCAGGTCGGGGGCGCAGCCGAGGCCGGTGCCGTGGGTGGGCAGCGCCAGGTGACCGAAGTCAGCGCCAGCGTGGCCTCGCTGGCCGGTCCCGGCAGCACGGCGGGCACCGGTGCGCAGGGTGCGGCGGGCAACCAGCCGACCGTGATCCGCACCATCGGCGTGGAGGCCGAACTGCCGCAGAGCAGCCTGTTCCAGAGCGGCCCGAACGCCGGCCAGTACCTGGTCGAAACCGATCCGCGTTTTGCCGATTACCGCAGCTGGCTCGGCTCGGAGTACCTGCTGCAGAAGATGGGCGTGGACCCGGCCAACGTGCAGAAGCGCTTGGGCGATGGGTTCTACGAACAGAAGCTGGTCCGCGATCAGGTCGCCCAGCTCACCGGCCGCCGCTTCCTGGACGGCTACGCCGACGATGAAGCGCAGTACCGCGCGCTGCTCGACAACGCGGCCACCATCGCCGACGCGTGGGGCCTGCGCCCCGGCGTGGCGCTGACCCCGGCACAGATGGCCCAGCTCACCAGCGACATCGTCTGGCTGGTCGAGCAGCGCGTCACCCTGGCCGATGGCAGCACCACCACCGCCCTGGTTCCGCAGGTGTATGTGCGCGTGCGCCCCGGCGATATCGACGGCACCGGCACGCTGCTGGCCGGCCGCTCGGTGGAGTTGAACCTGCGCGGCGATCTGGTCAACAGCGGCACCATCGCCGGCCGCACCGCGGTGAAGATCGACGCGCAGAACCTGCGCAACCTCGACGGCCGCATCAGCGGTGACACGGTCAGTGCCAACGCGCGTACCGATCTGGACAACCTCGGCGGCCTGATCGATGCGCGCAGCGTGCTGGTTGCCAGCGCCGGCCGTGATCTCAACATGGTCACCACCACCCGCAGCGGTCAGAACACCGCGGGGTTGAGCGACTTCAGCCGGACCAACATCGATCGCGTGGCCGGGTTGTTCGTGAGCGACCAGGGCGCCACGTTGCTGGCCAAGGCCGGCCGCGATCTGCGCATGGACGGCGCCCAGGTGGTCAACACCGGTGCACAGGGCCAGACCCTGCTCGCGGCGGGCCGGGATCTCTCCCTGGGCACGGTCACCGAGGCACGCCAGGAAAACAATGTCCGCAACAACGACAACTACCTGCGCCAAGGCTACGAACGGGAGGTCGGCACCACCCTCGATACCGCCGGGGCGGTACAACTGCAGGCCGGGCATGACGTGAACCTGCGCGCCGCGCAGGTCTACAGCAGCGATGGCGCGATCTCGGTGATGGCCGACAACGACGTCAGCATCGCCAGCGGCGAGCAGAGCAACAACTGGAGCGAGGGCCGCAAGCACACCCATCGCGGGCTGTTGAAGTCCACCACCAACACCACGCGCGACAGCCTGGAGGAAACCCAGGCCATCGCCAGCACGCTCAGCGGGCACCAGGTGGCGGTGCGCGGCAACAACATCACCGTGACCGGCAGCAACGTGGTCTCCGATGCGGGTACGGTGCTGCTGGCCGACAATGATCTGACCGTGCAGGCGGCGACCAACACGCGCGGCGAGAGCCACTACAAGCGCAAGGATGAAAGCGGCTTCCTCTACAACGGCGGCGTCGCGTTCACGGTCGGCACGCAGATGCAGAGCCGCGATGCCAAGGACGTGAGTACCAGTGCCGCGGCGTCCACCATCGGCTCCACCGCGGGCAACGTGGTGATGGTGGCGGGCAACAACTACCGCCAGGTTGGCAGCCACGTCGTCGCGCCCGAGGGCGACATCGACATCCATGCGCGCAAGGTCGACATCGTGGAGGCCCGCGAGACCGGCGTCGCCACCCAGGAGGACAAGTTCCGCCAGGCCGGCCTGACGGTGGCGCTGACCGCGCCGGTGATCTCGGCGATCCAGAGCGCCGAGCAGATGAAGAAGGCGGCCAGCCAGACCGACGACAGCCGCATGAAGACGCTGGCGGCGGCGACCACCGTGCTCAATACGGCGGCAGCGGTGGGTGCGGTGCAGGCCGATCCGGGCGCGGCGGGCGGCATCAACATCTCCATCACCGTGGGCGGCGCACGCAGCGACAGCAAGACCACCACCACGCATGACAACGCAGCCGGCTCCAGCATCACCGCGGGCGGCGACGTGCGCATCAGTGCCACGGGCGCGGGCAAGGATTCGGATCTGACCGTGATTGGCAGCACCATCAACGCCGGCAACAACGCCTACCTGCGGGCCGATGGCGATATCGCCCTGCTGGCGGCGAAGAACACGCAGGAAACCGATCGCAAGAGCAGCGCGGCCAGCGGTGGTGTCGGCGTGGCCATCAGCATCGGCTCCGGCGGTGCCAGTGCGGGCATCACCGCCAACGCCAGTGGCTCCAAGGGCAAGGGCGAGGGCACCGACGTGCAGTGGACCAACAGCCACGTCAACGCCGGCAACACGCTGGTGCTCGAATCCGGTGGCGACACCACCCTGCGTGGCGCGGTGGCCAGCGGCCGCGAGGTGATCGCCGATATCGGCGGCGACCTCAACATCGAGAGCCTGCAGGACACCTCCACCTTCCACAGCAAGGACACCAGTGTCGGCGGCAGTGTCACGGTCGGCTTGGGCTTCTCCGGCAGCGCCAGCTACGGCAACACCAAGGTCGATGGTGACTACGCCAGCGTTGTCGAGCAGAGCGGGATCAAGGCGGGCGACGGTGGCTACCAGGTGCGCGTAGGCGGCAATACCGATCTGATCGGTGGCGTGATCGCCTCCAGCGAGCAGGCCATCGCCGACGGTCGCAACCAGCTGATCACCAGCACATTGAGCGTGCGCGATCTGGACAACCGCAGCGATTACAAGGCCAGCAGCCTGAGCCTGTCCGGCGGCTTCAGCAAGAGCGGCACAGGCGGCCCGTCCAATGGCGGCAACAGCGGCCGTGGCAACGACGGCACGCCTGGGTCCACCGGTGCAGCCGGGCAGGGCAGCAGCTGGTCGTGGCAGAACTATGGCAACGATGCCAGCGCCGCCGCACCCGGCTATGCCAGCGACAAGGGCAGCGATGCCAGCACCACCCGCAGCGGCATCAGCGCAGGCGCGCTGACCATCACCGATGGCAACGCGCAGCTGGCCAAGACCGGCAAGAGCATCGACGACACCCTGGCCAGCCTCAATCGCGGTGTGCTCAGTGGCGACGATGCCAACGGGCTGATCCGTAACTGGGATCCGGTGGAGCTCGCGCAGAAGGTGCAGGCCGAAGCGCAGATCAGCGCAGCGTTCACCCAGCAGGCGCACAGTGCCGTGGGCAGCTATGTGGCCAGCCGCGGCGCCAGCATCAAGGAGCGTTACGAACACGCCGACACGCCGGAGCAGAAGGCTGCGCTGCAGGCTGAAGCCGATGAACTGCGCACGCAGGAGAAGATGCTCAACATCCTGATCGGCGCGGTGACCGGCTCGGCGACCAGCGCGGTCTCCAAGGAGGCGCTGGCCAGTGCGGCGGACTGGATGCGGCAGGAGATGATCAAGAACTCGCAGTTGTTCCCGGGTGTCACCGACGGCGTGACGACACTGGACAACATCCACGGAAAGAGTGCCGGTGTGGATGGCGATGAGTTCAAGATCGGGGGAACCCGCGTGGACCTGGATCAGCTGTGCGGACCTGGCAGCATCCGCTGTGCAACGAATCCAGACGGCACACTTGCCCTGGATTCGCTGGGACGCGTGCAGTTCGACGATAAACAGGGGGGATTGACCCTCGCCCAGTACCTGGCGTCGGAGGAAGGCAAGAAACTGGGCGGCGTAACTGGGGGTATCCAAGGCTGGACAGGGACGCTGCGAGGCGACCCCTACAAGCCAGGAGACTGGCAGGACAGGCTGATCGAGTACTTCGCCGGCCCGCATGACATGATCGGCGGGCAACTTGCAGGGTTGTACGATGAGCAGGGGAATGCACGTCGTGGCCGTCCATGGGCGCTGTCCACCTTCCACGAAGGCTGGACCGTCGTCGCGATTCCCGTGGCGGCTCCCTTCGCAATGGCGAAGGCGCTGCCGCCCCAGGTCTGGTCCGCGATCTCCATTCTTGCCGGTGCCAGTCGATGACATCCCTCCTCAATCCCTCAAAGAAAAGGTACGTCAGCATGAGTTCCCCGCGTGCAGGAAACAGGCTCCTACTTGCCTGTGTAACGTTGATGCTCGCCAGTTGTGGCATCGGCGGTATGTGGATGAATGGAGATCCGTCCGTGGGCAGGAACATCGTTCCACCGCGCGATCATTGGCAGAAAGCAGGCAATGACCCCGCGGCCCGCAGTGCGGACTGGCTCGGTTGTGGCGGGGCGGACAGCGGCGGTTACAACGTCGCCACGTCGGATGGATCGAGCTCTGCGGTGATCCAGCAGGCGATGAGCCGCAAGTTCGACGACATGCAGCGTTGCATGATGTCCCGCGGGTATCAATACACGGGCTCCTGCGAAGGCGATATACGCAGTCAATATCCCGCATGCCAGAAGTAAGGCGTCTGCGGACATCCTGGACGAAACGCATGAAGCAGGTTCGAAGGCGAAGCTGTACGGGGTTCGGTCTGCTGATGGCGGTAGCGGTCATGACGGGCTGCACCGCGGGCAACGGGCGCTTATGCGGCCCGCAGACGCCGCGCGCCTACTGTGACAAGAAAACCCACGACGCCTTGGCCAATCCCCCTTCGCAGCGCGACAGCTGGGCCGCGGGCACGGCAGATGCCTCGCAACTGGGGGCGGCGTGGGTGGCATGCGGCGGCATGGCGAACGGCAATGTCGGCATCGATCAACAGGGTGGCAACGGGCGCGAAACCGTGCAGCGCCTCACCCGGAAGAATGACGACGTCCAGCGCTGCATGATGCAAAAGGGATACCGCTACACCGGGTCATGCTCAGGGGATATTGCGAGTCGATTCCCCGCCTGCCAGTCGCGATGAACGTGCTGCGGCCTCGTGGCGTTGCGTTCACCGCTGCACCTGATCCCTGGGATCGACGGTCGGTGCATGAGCACCCTCGCGCGAGCCGGAAGGCCAGACGGATATCGATGCTGATGGCGACCGTGCTTCTCGCGGTTGCAGGATGTGCCAGCACTCCCGCTGTACCGGGGCAGGTGGCGGTGACGGACATGGGGCCTGTTCCGGCGGGTTCCGTTCGCGTCATGCCGACGCGGCAGTACTGGCGAAAGGCGGGGGCGAGCAAGGCCGACGCGGACCTGGCCCGGCAGCAATGCAGCCAGCACCTGCGAAATGACGACGAGTACGTTGGGCTTCTCAAGGAGAGCGCCGTGATCACGAAGATCTGGCATGCCGAACGTACGTCGGCGCAGAAGAAGCGGCGCAAAGAGATCGCCGCTCGGCTGGGCCAGCTCCATGACGCATGCATGGCCGGCGAGGGGTTCGAGTTCGTGCGTCGTGGGTTTCCGGTGGAGTGAATACGATGCGCATGACGCTGCTGTTTCTCCGTAGGGGGTTCATCTGTCGCAGGCATCCCGCCAGATGGCACACAGGTCGCGCGACGGTGGTGCTCGGCATGCTGTTCGGGCTGACCGCCTGTGGTGCAGGTGGGATGTGGATGAATGGAAACCCTGCCGCAACCCGGCAGCTGGTGCCGCCGGGCCACGACTGGAGCAGGCCGGACGCAGGTGCCCTGGTGCGTGATACGGACTGGCAGGCCTGCGGCGGCCAACGCAGTGGGAACATCTCCCCAGACCGGCAAGGTGCCACGGGTGAGGAAACCGCCCATCTTTCACGCGACAAGCTCTACGCGGCACAACGGTGCATGCTGGGGAAGGGCTACCGCTACACCGGCAGCTGCGAAGGGGAGATCCGCAGCCGCTACCCGGCCTGCGAATCGCCAGACACAAAAAAACCCGGAGGACAGTGATGTCTTCCAGGCTTGATTGTGACCATCAGATGGTCGGGGAGACAGGATTCGAACCTGCGACCTCTACGTCCCGAACGTAGCGCTCTACCAGACTGAGCTACACCCCGTAAGGAGCCGCCTATTGTATCGATCCCGCCGGTCGGCGGCAAGGGGGGATCGCGTTTTTCGCCTTCGGTGCCGTGTTGCCACGGCCCTTGATAAAGAAGCCTGGAAACGTGTTCCCAGGCTTCAATACGACCACCGAAGTGGTCGGGGAGACAGGATTCGAACCTGCGACCTCTACGTCCCGAACGTAGCGCTCTACCAGACTGAGCTACACCCCGAAGGAGCCGACAAGGATACGGTGTGAAGACCCGATCGGCAACCTTTTTTTAGCCTTCTTCGTGATCCGTACGGCTCTGCTCGCGGGCTTCGAACCACATGCCGTTGAGAATGGCCACGACCGAAGCCAGCCCTGCACCCAGAATCCAAGCGAAGTACCACATGGTAAGTCTCCTATGGCGCCGTGGGGCGCGTCAGTAAGCGTTGGGGTTGTCGCCCATCTCTTCGGCCGTGGTCTTGCCCTTCATCACGCGGTAGACCCAGGAGGTGTAGGCGATGATGATCGGCAGGAAGATGGCCGTGGCGATCAGCATGATCCCCAGGGTCAGGTGGCTGGAGGAGCTGTCCCAGACGGTCAGGCTGGAGCCCGGCTGGCTGGAGGAGGGCAGCAGGAACGGGAAAATCGCAAAGCCGACGGTCAGGATGATGCCGGCGATCGAGGCCCCCGAGGCCACGAAGGCCAGGCCGCCACGGCGGGCCCGCAGCAGTACCGCGCTGGCCAGCGCACCGACCAGCCCGAGGATCGGGGCCAGCAGGGTCAGCGGCATGCTCTGGTAGTTGCGCAGCCAGCCACCGGCCACCGCACCGACGGCCGCGGTCTTGAGCAGCGGGTTGGTCGGGCCATCGGTGATCACCTGCGAGGTGATCTGGTAGCCCGGCAGGCCGAAGGCCACCCAGACGCCGGCCAGGGCGAACAGCACGAAGGTCAGCACCGCCGCGACGCTGCCATAGCGGGCCGAGCGCTCGGCCACCGGGCCGTCGGTCTTGAGCACCAGCATCGCCGCACCGTGCGAGACCACCATGGCCACGCTGACCAGGCCGGCCACCAGGGCGAACGGGTTGAGCAGGCCGATCAGGGTGCCGGTGTAGAAGATGCGCATGCTGTCATCGAAGTGGAACGGCACGCCGACCAGCACGTTGCCCACCGCCACGCCGGCGATCAGTGCCGGCAGCAGGCCGCCGACGAACAGCGCACGGTCCCAGTTCTCACGCCAGCGCTTGCTGGGCATCTTGCTGCGGTACTTGAAGGCGACCGGGCGCAGGATCAGCCCGAACAGCATCAGGAACACCGCCAGGTAGAAGCCGGAGAAACTGACCGCATACAGCGGCGGCCAGGCGGCGAAGATCGCACCGCCACCGAGCACCAGCCACACCTGGTTGCCTTCCCACACCGGGCCGACGGTGTTGATCACCAGCCGGCGTTCGTCATCGGTCCTGGCCACGAACGGCAGCAACGTGCCGACGCCGAGGTCGAAACCGTCCATCACCGCCCAGGCGATCAGCAGGATGCCGAGCAGCAGCCACCAGATCACGCGGAGCGTGGTGTAATCGAGTCCAATGAATTCCATCTGGGTTCTCCTGCCTTACGCCCGACCGTGGGTCGGCGCAGCGGCATTGGGGGAAAGGGACGTGGCTGCAGCCTGCAGCGACGGCAGGATGTCGTCCGGGCCCTTGCGGATCGCCTTGAGCATCAGCTTCACTTCGATGATCAGCAGCACCGTGTACAGCCCGGTGAACACTGCCAGCGTGGTCAGGATTTCATGCAGGGCCAGGCCCGAGGCGGCGTAGAAGGTCGGCAGCACGCCATCCACCGCCCACGGCTGGCGGCCGTACTCGGCCACGAACCAACCGCATTCGATCGCGATCCACGGCGCCGGCAGCGACCACAGGGCGAGCTTGAGGAACCAGCGCTTGTCCTGGAAGTTGTGGCGGCACGAGTAATAGAAGGCCAGCGCGAAGAAGGCGATCAGATAGAAGCCCAGCCCGGCCATGATCCGGAAGGTCCAGAACAGCGGGGCGACCCGCGGCACGGTGTCCATCGCGGCCTTGGAGATTTCTTCCGGGGTGGCGTTGAGGATGTCTTCGCGATAGCGCTTGAGCAGCAGGCCGTGGCCCAGATCCTGCCAATGGCGGTCGAACATCTCGCGTGCTTCAACGTCGTTCTTGTCCTTGCGCACGCGCTCCAGCGCACCGTAGGCCAGCTGACCGCCGCGGATGCGGTTTTCAGCGCGCCCCACCAGCTCCAGGATGCCCGGGATCGGCTGGTTCAGCGAACGGGTGGCGATCAGCCCCATCAGGTACGGGATCTTGATCGCGTAATCGTTCTGCTGGGTGGTCTGGTTCGGAATGCCGAAGGCGGTGAAGTCGGCCGGGGCACGCTCGGTTTCCCACATGGCTTCGATCGCGGCCAGCTTCATCTTCTGGTGTTCGCTGGCGGCATAACCGCTTTCATCGCCCAGCACCACCACCGACAGCGAGGACAGCAGGCCGAAGGCGGCCGCCACCGCGAAGGAGCGACGGGCCATGTCCTTGTGCTTGTTGCGCAGCAGGAACAGGGCGCTGATCGACATCACGAACACCGCGCCGGTCACGTAGCCGGCGCTGACCGTATGCACGAACTTGGCCTGCGCCACCGGGTTGAACAGCACGGCGGCGAAGTCCACCACCTCCATGCGCATCGTTTCCGGGTTGAAGATCGCGCCGGTCGGGTTCTGCATCCAGCCGTTGGCGATCAGGATCCACACTGCCGAGAGGTTGGTGCCCAGGGCCATCAGCCAGGTCACGGTGAGGTGCTTGACCGGGCTCAGGCGCTTCCAGCCGAAGAAGAACAGACCGATGAAGGTCGCTTCCAGGAAGAACGCCATCAGGCCTTCGATCGCCAGCGGTGCGCCGAAGATATCGCCGACGTAGTGGCTGTAGTACGACCAGTTCATGCCGAACTGGAATTCCATCACGATGCCGGTGGCGACGCCGATGGCGAAGTTGATGCCGAACAACGTGCCCCAGAACAGCGTCATCTGGCGCCAGACCTGTTTGCGGGTCATGACGTAGACGCTCTCCATGATGGCCACCATGAACGACAGGCCAAGCGTGAGGGGAACGAAAAGGAAGTGGTACATCGCGGTCAGAGCGAATTGCAGCCGCGACAGTTCTACGACTGTCTGATCAATCATGGCCTGGCTACCTCGTTGGGTTTTGCCGTTTCAGGTGGCGGGAAGGGGGGTCTACGGGGTGAATTCTGTGACCAGCAACTTCAAACAGCCTTGATTCAGATCAATGTACAAACGCACTCGCACGGGGATCGTATGCCATCCCGCCCCTGCGACCGCTGGCCGCACGGGGGCGGGGCCAGCACCTACTACAATCGACGGAACCTCCCTGTGGCCGCCAGTGACTTGTTTTGAGCATACCCCCCGACGCGTCGATTGTTGAGACAACCGCCCTGCGCCGGCAGCGCCTGCACTGGCTGGGCGGGCTGGGCGCCGCTGCGCGCGGCAAACAACGCCTGGCGGCGATCTGCATCTGCCTGTCCGGCGCGCTGCTGATCGGGCAGGCGGCCGCCATCGCGTGGCTGATCCAGGCCGTGCTGGTGGATCACCGCCCGCTGGCCGAGGCAACGCCGGTCCTGCTGGGGCTGCTGGCAGTGCTTGGCATCCGTACCCTGCTGGGCAGCGCGACCCAGGCGGCGGCCGGTGATGTTGCCGATGCCGCGCGGCTGGCCCTGCGTGAACGTGTGTACCAGCGGCTGCTCGGCCGCGGCCCGCTGTGGCTGCGCCAGCAGCGCACCGGTGAGCTGGGTGAACTGATGCTGGCCCACGCCGATGCGATTGAGAATTATTACTCGGGCTATCAGCCGGTTCGCATCGAAGTGGTGGTAGTGCCGCTGCTGATCGCGATCGCCGTGGCCTGGACCGATTGGGTGATCGCGCTGATCCTGCTGTTCACCGCGCCGCTGGTGCCGTTCTTCATGATGCTGGTCGGCTGGGGCGCTGAAGCGGCCGGGCGCGCACAGCTGGGCGAACTGGCGCGGATGAGTGGCCACTTCGCTGATCGCATCAAGGGGCTGGGCCTGCTGCGCCTGTACGGGCGGGGCGAGGCCGAGCTGGACGGTGTGGCCAACGCGGCCGAAGGCGTGCGCGAGCGCACCCTGAAAGTGCTGCGCATCGCCTTCCTGTCGTCCACCGTGCTGGAATTCTTCGCATCGGTGAGCGTGGCGATGGTCGCGCTGTACCTGGGCCTGAGCTATCTCGGCCTGATGTCGCTGCATGCACAGGTACCGACCTTGGGCGTAGGCATGTTCTGCCTGCTGCTGGCACCGGAGTTCTATGCGCCGCTGCGGCGATTGGCGGCGCACTATCACGACCGCGCCAACGCGCTGGCCGCTGCGGCCGAGGTGGAGCGCCTGCTCGGCGAACTGCCTGCCGCAGCCGTGGTCGATGACGCACCGTCCGCCACTGCGCGCGCCCCGGAGCTGCTCGAGCAGCACGCGCCGCCGGTGGTGGTGCGCGGGGTGAGCCTACGTCCGCTCGGTGCGCACCACGATGTGGTGCAGCAGCTTTCGTTCCAGATCGAGCCCGGGCAGCGCGTCGCGCTGGTCGGGCCCAGTGGCAGCGGCAAGAGCACGCTGCTGGAAGCGCTGGCCGGGTGGCTGCCACCGCGCGAGGGCAGCATCGTGCTGCGCCCCGGGCTGGAAGTGGGCTATGCCGGGCAGCGCCCGTATCTGTTCCACGGCACCATCGCCGACAACCTGCGCCTGGCCGCACCGGGCGCGACCGATGCGCACCTGCGCGCGGTGGCCGAGGCAGCGCAGGTGATGCGCTTCGCCGCCGCGTTGCCGCTGGGGCTGGACACGGTGATCGGCGAGCGCGGCTTCGGTCTGTCCGGGGGCGAAGCGCGCCGCATTGGCCTGGCGCGGCTGTTGCTGCGCGATCCGCATCTGCTGCTGCTCGATGAGCCGACCGCCTTCCTCGATCCGGAGACCGAAGCCGATCTTTTGCGCACCCTGGCCGCGTTCGCGCGTGGACGCAGCGTGGTGATCGCCACCCATAGCGAGACCGCGATGCGCTGGGCCGATACCCGGTTGACCCTGACCGCCGGCGGCGCGCGGCTGGCCAAGGAGGCGTCGCCATGAAGGCTGCACACATCGATTCGCTGAAGGGCGTGTTCGCCCGGCATCGCGGCCGCCTGCTGCTGACCGTGCTGCTGTTGTGGACGACGATGCTGGCCGGCACCGCCTTGTTGGGCCTCTCTGGTGGTTTCCTCACCGCGGCTGCCCTGGCCGGCGCGGCCGGGCTCGGCAACGGCTTCAACTTCTTCTCGCCTTCGGCAGGCATCCGCGGCCTGACCATGGCGCGGATCGTGTCGCGCTACTTCGAAAAGCTGGTTGGCCACGATGTCACCCTGCGCATCGCGCGCGATCTGCGCGTGTGGTTCTTCCGTCGCGCGCTGCCGCTGGCACCGGCGCGCTTGGCCGGTGTACGCACGGGTGAACTGCTGGCGCGGTTGATGTCGGACATCGGCGAGGTCGATGGCCTGCTGGTACGCGCGATCGGCCCGCTGCTGGCGCTGGGCGGTATCTCGCTGGTGGCGGTGGTATCGGCCGGCATCATCTATCTGCCGGCGGCCGGTCTGCTGGCGGTGCTCGCCTTGCTGATCGGCGTGGGCGTGCCGTGGCTGACCGTGCGTGGTGCGGCCGACCAGGAACGCGACCGCGCGCTGCACCGTGCGCAGTTGCGCACCCAATCCTTCGAAGGCCTGGAAGGCGCGGCCGACCTCGCCGCGCTGCAGGCGCGCGAGCATTGGAACCAGCGCGTGCTGGTCGCGTCCAAGCAGCTGAAGTCACGTGACAAGCGCCGTCGCTGGCGCCTGATCAGCGGCAACGCGCTGCATGGCCTGTGTGGCGCGGGGGGGCTGGTGGCGATGCTGTGGCTGGCCCTGCACGCCTTCGAGCGTGGCAGCGTGGATGCCGCGCTGGCGGCCGCACTGGTGTTCCTGACCGTGGCACTGCTGGAGCTGTGGGCCGGCATCGGGTTGGCCTGGCAATCGTGGTTGTCCGGTCGCGTCGCCGCGGTGCGGCTGGAGGCCATCGTGGATCAGGCGCCGGGCGTGGTGGAAGCCGATGCGCCGGTGGCCGTGCCATCCGTACCCGCAACGCTGCGGTTCGAACAGGTGGTGTTCCGCTGGCCCGGCCAGGCGCGCGTGCTGCTGGACCATGTGCAGCTGGAGCTCGCGCCGGGCGAACGGATCGCGATCCGCGGCGACAGCGGCAGTGGCAAGACCACGCTGTCCTCGCTGCTGCTACGGCTATGGGATCCAGAGGCTGGCAGCGTGCGTTACGGCGATGCCGATATCCGCCGTTTCGCGCAGGCGGACTGGCATCGGCAGATTGCCTGGCTGCCGCAGAACGCGCCGGTGTTTGCCGGCACTGTGGCCGACAACCTGCGGCTCGGCGATGTAACGGCCAGCGACGCGCGCCTGTGGCAGGTACTGGCAGAGGTACGGCTGCAGACGTGGGCCGAGCAGATCGGCGGGCTGGCGGCGTGGGTCGGCGAAAACGGCGCGACCATGTCGGCCGGGCAGGCGCGGCGCTTGGCGCTGGCGCGCGCGCTGCTGCGTGACGCGCCAATCCTGTTGCTGGACGAGCCGACCGAAGGCCTCGATGTGGATACCGCGCATGCGTTGTTGCACGACATGGTCGCGGCGCTGGGCAACCGCAGTCTGTTGATGATCACCCACGACGAACTGCCGGACGGCATCGTGCATCGCAGTTATCGTTTGCGGGATGGGCGGTTGGAAGGGTAGCGACGAAGGCGATCCGCACACAGCGTGGAACGTCATCCACGCATGGCGTGGATCTACCCGAGCGACCTGCCGTCGCGGATCAACCATCCCAGCGCCACGATGTTGATCACCACCGCTACCCAGAACACCCGCTGGAAGGACGCTTTGCGGTTCTTGTGCCGCAGCATGGCCTGCGCCATCAATGCCCCCGGCCAGCCACCCAAGAGAGCGAGGCCCTGCAGCGTGCTTTCCGGTGTGCGCTGGCGATCATTCTGGGCGGCGGATTTGTCATGCCAGTACCAGGCAAACGTGACCACGCTCAAGGCGAGGTAGGCACCCGGTACCCACGTCGGCCAGTGCTGCCACAGCGCCACGGCAATGAGGCCGGCGAGGAACACCAGCGCAATGGCCGTACGCGGCAATCGATCCGGCCCCGCACCCCGCACCGCAGCGCGTGCAGCAGGGCGGCGACCATCGCGGCCCAGCGCAAACCGTACCGCCACCGCATTGCGGCGTCCCTGCGCATCATTCTCCACGTCATAGGTGATCACATCGCCCAACACCGGGCGTCGATCACGTGCGGCGAATGCGCGGATATGCACGAAGCACCGCTCGCCACCGCCATTGGGCTGCACGAAGCCGAAGCCACGCGCATCGTTCCACTCGCTGATCTTTCCTTGAAGGCGCATGGTCCAACTCAGAGTGAGGACAAAAAGCCGCTGACCGCCGGCCCGAACCGGGCGAAGTCCACCAGGAACGCATCATGGCCCTGCGGCGAATCCAGCCCGATGAACTGTGCGTCGGCACCACCGGCGCGCAGGCCATCGGCGATCTGCTGTTGCTGCTGTACCGGGAACAGGATGTCGGTGTTGGCGCCGATCGCCAGCGCCTTGTGCACCTGGATCTTCGCCAGCCCGGCCATCACGTCGCCGTCGGCATATTCGGCCAGGTCGAACCAGTCCATCGAGCGGCTCAGGTACAGGTAGCAGTTGGGATCGAAGAAGCGCACGAAACGGCGGGCATGACCTTCCAGATAGCTTTCGACCTGGAACTCCAGGCCGAACGGATCGTCATGGGCCTGGTCCGAATCCAGCCGCACGCGACCGAAGCGGCCGTCCCATTCCAAGGCGGAGCGGTAGGTGATCACGCCGAGCTTGCGCGCCATGCGCATGCCCGATTCCGGGTAAGCCTGGTCCGTATAGCGACCGCCATTCCACTGCGGATCGAGCCGGATCGCCTCGCGCTGCAGCGAGCGGATCGCGATGGAGAACGGCAGTGCCTGGGCGCTGCCGGAAATGTTGATATGGCTGCGCGCGATGCCCGGATGCAGCAACAGCAGCGCCAGTGCGGTCATCCCGCCCATGGAATTGCCGATCACGCAGGCCAGTTCGGTGACGCCCAATGCGCGCACCACCTCCACCGCCGCACGCGCGCCATCTTCGATCGACAGTTCGGGAAAGCGCAGGCCATACAGCTCGCCGGTGGCTGGGTCGATACTGGCCGGGCCGGTCGATCCCTTGCAGCTGCCCAGCGAGTTCACGCAGATCACGAACCAGCGGTCGGTATCGATCGGCTTGCCCGGGCCGACCATCGCCTCCCACCAGCCGGCGGCCGGGTTGTCGGCGGTGGCCGCGGCATGCGCATCGGGGGAGAGCCCGGTGACGATCAACACCGCATTGCCGGCGTCCGCGTCGAGCGTGCCCCAGGTTTCGTAAGCCACGTGGGCATCGCGCAGCTCACCGCCGCGCTTGAACGCGAACGGCGAGGGCAGGGCGTGGTAGCGGGTGCCGGGGGGAATGAATTCAGTCATGCGTGCAGTTTAGCCGGGTGCCGCGATGGCGCCGTGGTGGTGAGCGGCACGCTGCGTCGCGGCCGCGCACCGCTCATGGGCGGTCAAACACCAGTGGCACCGGCCCGGCATGCGGCAGACGCACCCGTACCGGCGTGGTTTCCAGATCGTCCGGCTGGCGGTTGGCCTGGCCCGAACGCGACAGCCGCGCAATGACCTCGACCTCCTGCACCTGGGAGAGTGTGCTGGTGGGCATCGGGCTGTCGCCATCGCCGAGCGTGACCCGCAGCGGCAACTGGCTGGCTGGATGTTTCTGTACGGCGATCGGCATCGGCGAGCCATCCGGCGCGCGCGCGATCACGAACACCGTGGCGTCGGCCATGGCGGGATCCGGGGTGGTTCCCGGCGCGAAACGGACCTGCACCGTGAGGGCGTGATTGCCCGCCGCCGCAGGGGCGGAGGTTTCGGTCATGGGCGGCAGCCCGGCATTGCCGCGCGCGATGGCGATCTGCTCGCGCAGCGCGCGCGCCGCGCCCGGCTCCAGGCGTGGCAGCAGGGCTTCCCAGGCGGCCGCAGCCTCGGCGTCCTGCCCGCGCTGACGCAGCGCGATGCCGATCAGCCAGCCGGCGCGTTCGCTCTCCGGCGCGAGCGCGTTGGCGTGGCGCAGCCACTGCAGGGCCTGGTCATCGAACTGTTTGCCCGGCGCTGCCTGGGCCCGTGCCTGGGCCGCTTCGACCAGCACGCCAGGGTCGTCCGGCGCGAGCCGCACGGCCCGGTCGAACGCCGCCGTGGCCTCGTCCAGCTTGCCCAGCGCCAGCTGCGAGCGGCCGAGCAGTGCCCAGCCATCGGCGCGTTGCGGATCTTTCGCCAGCGCCTGTTCCAACGCATGGACGCCATCTTCCAGCGTGGCGGGCTCGTCGCTGGCCGCTGTCCGCTCGGCGGCGTCCGGCGTGCCGACCAGCAGGTACAGCGCGCCACCGGCCAGCCCAAGGGCCAGCATCGCGATCACGAAGGGGCGGCGTTGGCCGCCGGCACGCAGCGGCCACAGCACGAGTGCCGCCACGGCAGCGGCGACGACCGCGGCACTCAGGGCGATCCAGAGACTCACCAGCGCTCCTCGCTCTTGTCCATCGGTTCGATCCCGCGGCTGCGACGGCGCACCACCCAGACCAGCACGCCCGCGCCGATCAGCAGCGCCACCGGCGGGCCGAACCAGAGCAGCGCATTGCGCGCCTCCATCGGCGGCCGGTACAGCACGAACTCGCCATAGCGGTCGACCAGGAACTGCTTGATCTGCGCATCGCTGTTGCCCTGCTGCATCAGCACCAGCACTTCGCGGCGCAGGTCATGTGCGATCTGCGCATTGGAATCGGCCAGTGACTGGTTCTGGCACTGCACGCAGCGCAGCTCGGCGGCGAGTGCGTGGAAGCGGGCTTCCTCGGCGGCATCGCGGTACTGCAGCGGGGTCGGGTCGGAGACGGCCTGCGCCATCACCGGCCCAGCCACGGCCAGGGTCAGCGCGATCAGCGCGACACCGCCCAGGCAGACCAGGCGCTTACGGCGAGGCGGGCAGCGGCGGCTGGGCATTGGCATGGGCACGCTCCACCTTTTCCAGTTCCGGGATCAGCTGGGTATCGATCACGCGCTGGCTGAGCGCGCCGCTGTACTTCCAGCGCACCACGCCACTGGCGTCGACCAGGAAGGTCTCCGGCGCGGCAGTGACGCCCCAGTCGATTGCGGTACGGCCTTCGATGTCGCTCAGTACCAGCACGAACGGATTGCCCAGCTGTTCCAGCCAGCGCAGCGCATCGGCCGGCTCGTCCTTCCAGTTGTAGCCGATAACGCGCACGCGTTTGGTTTCGGCGAACCTGGTCAGGATCGGATGCTCCTCGCGGCAGGCCGCGCACCAGCTGCCCCACACGTTGAGCACGTAGGGCGCACCACGCAGCTCGGTACTGCTGACCTTGATGTGCGGGTCGTGCAGCACCGGCAGTTCGAAGGCCGGTGCCGGCTTGCCGATCAGCGCCGAGGGCAGCACATCGCGGTCCGGCGCGCCGGATTTCATCACCCCGTAGATCATCAGCCCCAGCAGCCCGAAGAAGAACAGCACCCCGATGACGATGGCCACGGGCGGCAGCGGACGGGAGGCAGGGCGGGGATCGGACACGAGAAACTCCTAGGGACGGCGGAAACGACGGTCGGCGGCGGTGACGAAGCCACCCAGTGCCATCAGCAGCGCGCCCAGCCAGATCCAGCGGACGAACGGTTTGATGTGCACGCGCACGGCCCATGCATTGTTGCCCAGCGACTCGCCGAGTGCCACGTAAACATCGCCGTTGAGGCGGGCGTGGATGCCGGCCTCGGTCATCACCTGCCCGCCACTGGCGTACAGACGTTTTTCCGGATGCAGCAGGGCCAGCTGGCGGTCATGCTGGAACACGCGCAGGTGGCCGCGATCGGCGACATAGTTCGGCCCCTGCTGATGGTCCACGCCTTCGAAGCGCACTTCATAGGTACCCACCACCAGCGATTGCCCGGGAGCGAGCGCGACTTCGCGCTGCACGTTCAACGCCTCCACCAGCAGTGCGCCGGCCAGGAACACCGCCACGCCCCCATGGGCGAGCAGCATGCCGACCATCTCGGCAGTGAACCTGCCGTTGCCGCGCAGGCGGGTCCAGACGAAACGCCCGGTACCCAACGCCACCCAGGCCGCACCGGTCACGCCGGCAGCGGTCTTCAACGCGCCCTGCGGCGCCATGAAGTACGCGATCACGCCCAGCAGCAGCGCCAGCCCCGCCCACGGTGCCAGCATCGCCAACCGCCGCGAGGCCTGGTCGCGCTGCCAGTTGACCAGCGGCCCGAACGGCAGCAGCGCCACCAGCGGCGCCATCAACACCACGAACAACGTGCCGAAGTAGGGCGGCCCGACCGAGACCTTGCCCAGACCCAGCGCATCGGCCAGCAGCGGGTACAGCGTGCCGAGCAGGACCATGCCGCAGGCTGCGGCGAGCAACAGGTTGTTGGCCAGCAGCAGGGTCTCGCGCGAGGTCGGCAGGAAGCCGCGGCGCGGATCGTCACTGGTCAGCGCGCCGGCCCGCAGCGCGTACAGCAGCAGCGCACCGCCGATCACCAGCGCCAGGAAGATCAGGATGAAGGTGCCGCGCGAGGGGTCGGCCGCGAACGAATGCACGCTAGTCAGCACGCCCGAGCGCACCAGGAAGGTGCCGAGCAGCGACAGCGCGAATGCGGCGATCGCCAGCAGCAGCGTCCAGCTGGCGAAGCTGCCACGTTTCTCGGTGACCGCCTGGGAATGGATCAGCGCCGCACCGGCCAGCCACGGCATGAAGCTGGCGTTCTCGACCGGATCCCAGAACCACCAGCCGCCCCAGCCCAGTTCGTAATATGCCCACCAGCTACCAAGTGCGATGCCGATGGTCAGAAAGCCCCAGGCCACGTTGGTCCACGGTCGGGTCCAGCGCAGCCAGCGCGCGTCTACGCGGCCTTCCAGCAGCGCGGCGATCGCGAATGCGAACGGCACCGAGAAACCCACGTAGCCGATGTACAGCATCGGCGGGTGGATGATCAGCCCGGGGTCCTGCAGCAGCGGGTTGAGATCGCGCCCTTCCAGCGGCGCCGGAATCAGCCGCGCGAACGGATTGGAGGTGAAGATCAGGAAGGCGAGGAAGCCGATGCTGATGATTCCGAGCACCCCGAGCACGCGCGCGGCGACCTCGGCCGGCAGACGCTTGGACCACAGCGCGACCGCACCGCACCACAGTGCCAGCACCAGCGCCCACAGCAACAGCGAGCCTTCATGCGCGCCCCAGACCGCCGAGTACCGGTAGGCCAGCGGCAGCAGCGAGTTGGAATTCTCCGCCACATAGCGCACCGAGAAATCCTGGGTGACGAAGGCCGCCGTCAGCACGCCGAACGCGCCCAGCAGCAGCGCCAGCTGCGCATACGCCGCTGGTCGCGCCACTGCCATCCACGTGGCGCGGCCACGATGGGCGCCCCACAGCGGCAGCACGGTCTGCAGCACGGCCATCAACAGCGCGGTGACCAGCAGGATCTGCCCCAGTTCCGGCAGCACTCAGTACGTCTCCGGCGCCGGCACGGGCACATCGTGTTTGATATGCGCCTGGCCCATCTTGTCGGCCACTTCCTTGGGCATGTAGGTCTCGTCGTGTTTGGCCAGGACTTCTTCGGCGACGAAGCGGCCGTCCTGCAGGCGCCCCGTGGCGACGACGGCGGTCCCTTCGGCGAACAGGTCCGGCAGGATCCGCGAGGTGACCACCGGCAGGGTGGCATCGCCGTCGGTGACCACGAAGTGCGCGTCCAGCGAGCCCGGCGCGCGCTGCAGCGAGCCTTTGACCACCATGCCGCCCAAGCGGAACCGGGCGTGATCGCCGGCATCGCCGCGCAGCACTTCGGAGGGCGTGTAGAGGTAGGCGATATTGCGCTGCAGGGCCATCGCGACCAGCGCGGTCGCCAGGCCGGAGGCCAGCACCAGCAGCATCACCCAGAGCAGGCGACGACGCCGGACCGGATTCATCGGGTCAGCTCCGGTGCCAGTGGCGGAGCGCTGCCCGCCGCGGTGCGCGCCTGTTGGCGCTGCTGGCGGCGCGCGGCCAGGCGGCGCGCCCAGCGCAGGCGCAGCCAGGAGCCGATGGCATCGCTGCCCAGCACCAGCACGAACACCGCATAGGCGGCGATCACATAGGGCAGGTGGGTCATGGGCGGGTGTCCTCCACCGGGGCACGGGGGCCGGCGGCGACCCAGGCCTTGCCCGCTTCGCGCAGCAGGTTGTCGGCGCGGGCCTTGGCCAGCAGCGAGCCGGCAAACCACAATTTGGTGCCGATCACCATCAGCCACAGCGGCAGCGCCATGCTGGCATCCAGCGTGGATTCGCCGAACAGGCGGATGGTCTGGCCCTGATGCAGGCTGCCCCACCATTCCACGGAATAGCGGATCACCGGCAACAGACTTACCCCGACGATCGCCAGCAGGCCCGCCGCGCGCGCGGCGCTGCGACGGTCCTCGATGGCGTGGTACAGGCCGATCACGCCCAGATACAGGAACAGCAGGATCAGCTCGGTGGTCATGCGCGGGTCCCAGTCCCACCAGGTGCCCCAGGTCGGCTTGCCCCAGATGCTGCCGGTGAGCAGGGTGATCAGGGTGAAGCCGGCGCCGAGCGGGGCGCAGGCCATCGCCAGCACCTCGCAGGTCTTGATCCGCCAGATCAGTGCGATGGCCGCGTACAGCGCCATCAGCGCGAACACGAACAGGCTCATCCACGCGCTGGGGACATGGATGTAGAGAATGCGGAAGCTGTCCAGCTGCTTGGAGTCGGCCGGCACGACCGCCAGCGCCTGCCAGATGCCGACCAGCAGCACGGGCACCGCCGCCAGGTAGAGCACCCGCGACCAGCGCGCGGCGAAGCGGTCGAAGGTGGGCGGCGAACCGAGTTGGTGGAACCAGCGGACGATCGGGTGCATGCGGCAGTGGCTATCCAACGAAGGGCGACGATGGAACGGACGTGGAGTGGCTCGGCAACGGATGACGCGGAGGCAGGTGACGCTCACAACACAGCTCACGCCACCGACAGTACGCCATACCGCTCAACTCAGCGAGATGCGGATCGCCGCGGCCGTAGCCAGCGGGGCCAGCACCAGCGCCACCACCAGCCCGGCGCCCAGCATCAGCAACGCACCGAACGGGTCCTGGCCACGGGCGACCGCCGCTACGCTGCCCGCGCCGAACACCAGCACCGGCACATACAGCGGCAGGGCCAGCAGCGCCACGAGAATACCAGAGCGCCGGATGCCGACCGTCAGCGCGGCGACCACCCCGCCGATCAGGCTCAGCAACGGCGTTCCCAGCAGCAACGATGCCAGCAACATCGGCAGCTGGTCATGCGGCAGATGCAGCATTTCGGCCAACAGCGGCGACATCACGATCAAGGGCAGGGCTGTGGTGACCCAGTGCACCAGCACCCGCACCAGCACCAGCCAGGCCAGCGGGACGGGGGCCAGCAGCCATTGCTCCAGCGAGCCATCTTCGGCATCGCTGCGGAACAGCGAATCCAGCGCCAGCTGGCCGGCCAGCAGCACGGCCAGCCACATCACCGCCGCGGCCACGCGTGCCATCGCCTCGGGATCGCGGCCCAGTGCCAAGGCGAACAGCACCACCACCAGCAACGCGAACAGCAGCGGCTGCAACGCATCGCCGCGGCGGCGCCAGAGCAGGCGCATGTCGCGGGCGACCAGCGCCCGGGCGGTCTGCCACAGACCCGGCTCGGTACCCGGCGCGATCATGCCGCTGCTCCCAGGGTGAGCAGGCGCGTGCGCACCGGTGGCGCGGCATACGCGCCGTGGGTGGTGACCAGGGCGGCGCCGCCGCTGCGCAGGTGCGCGGAAATCATGCGGTTCACCAGGTTGATGCCGTCCAGATCGAGATTGGCGTAGGGCTCATCGAGCAGCCACAGCGGTGCGGGCGAAAGCCAGATGCGGGCCAGCGCCAGGCGCCGCTTCTGCCCGGCCGAGAGCTGCCGCACCAGGGTGTCTTCGTAGCCGGCCAGACCGACGATCGCCAGCGCGTTGCCGGGCATCTGGCGGGCGCGGCGGCCGTGCAGCCCGCACAGGAAATGCAGGTTCTCCAGCGTGTCCAGGTCCGGCTTCAGCGCGGGCAGGTGGCTCAGGTAAGCCACATAGTTTGCGCGCTCCTTGTGCCCGGCGCGCTTGCCGTCGATCTCGATCTGGCCACTGCCGGCGCGAAGCAGGCCAGCCAGCACCCGCAGCAGGGTGGTCTTGCCGGCGCCGTTGTCGCCCTGCACCAGCAGGGCTTCGCCGGCATCCACGTGCAGGTCCAGCGGGCCGAAGACGGGTTCGTCGTTGCGACTGAAGCCAAGGCCATGCGCGGCCAGCAACGAAGGGGCGTTCAAGGGGCGGGATCTTTGCACCGGAATGGGCCGCCATTGTATCGGGGGAACGGGCCGGATGATTTGCGTACACTGGGAGTTCTCCCGGTTCTTTCCCTGCTGCCGATGCAACCGCAAACCAAGCTGCCCAAGGTGGGCACCACCATCTTCACCGTGATGTCCCAGCTCGCCGCCGAACACGGCGCGGTCAACCTGGGGCAGGGGTTCCCGGATTTCTCCGCACCGCAGCGGCTGATCGATGAAACCATCGCCGCGATGCAGGGCGGGCTCAACCAGTACCCGCCGATGACCGGCGTGGCGCCGCTGCGCCAGGCCATCGCGCAGAAGTCGCTGGATCTGTACGGCGCCCAGGTGGATCCGGACACCGAAATCACGGTCACCAGTGGCGCCACCGAGGCGATCTTCAACGCCATTCACGCCGTGGTCCGCCCGGGCGAGGAAGTGATCGTGCTCGATCCGGCCTACGACTGCTACGAACCGGCCATCGACCTGGCCGGCGCACGTGCCGTGCACGTGCCGCTGGACCCGCAGACCTTCGCGGTCGACTGGGACCGCGTGCGTGCCGCGATCACCCCGCGCACCCGCCTGCTGATGGTCAACACGCCGCACAACCCGTCCGGCGCGATGCTGAGCGCCGAGGACATGCAGGCGCTGGCCGATGTGCTGCGCGGTACGGATATCTATCTGATTTCCGATGAGGTGTACGAGCACATCATCTACGACGGCCGCCGCCACGAATCCTCGCTGCGCCATCCGGAGCTGCGCGAGCGCGCGTTCGTGATTTCCAGCTTCGGCAAGACCTACCACTGCACCGGCTGGAAGATCGGCTATGCGATCGCGCCGCCGGCGATGACCGCCGAGTTCCGCAAGGTGCACCAGTACAACACCTTCACCAGCTTCGGCCCGGCGCAGTATGGCTTCGCCGCGATGATCCGCGACGAGCCCGAACATCATCTGGAACTGGGCGCGTTCTACCAGGCCAAGCGCGACCGCTTCCGCGAGCAGCTGCTGACCACGCGCTTGACGCCGCTGCCGGTGCCGGGTGGCTACTTCCAGTTGGTGGATTATTCGGCGATCAGCGATCTGCCGGACCACGCGTTTGTGAAGTGGTTGACCATCGAGAAGGGCGTGGCCGCGATCCCGCTGTCGCCGTTCTATGAGACCGCACCGGCCGGCCAGCGCCTGGTGCGCCTGTGCTTTGCCAAGAACGACGCCACGATGGACGCGGCGATCGAACGCCTGCGGGCCCTGTGATGAGCACGGTGACCGAGCTGCAGGACCTGCGCATTTCCCTGATCCAGGGCGACACCCGCTGGCACGACCCGGCCGGCAACCGCGCCCATTACGGCGCGCTGCTGGCGCCGCTGGCCGGGCAGACCGATCTGGTGATTCTGCCGGAAACCTTCACCAGTGGCTTCTCCAACGATGCCATCGACAAGGCCGAGGGCATGGACGGCCCAACGGTGGCGTGGATCCGCGAGCAGGCGGTGCGGCTGGGCGCGGCGGTCACCGGCAGCGTGCAGCTGCGGGTGGGCGAGGGCGTCTACAACCGGTTGTTGTGGGCCACCCCGGATGGCGAGCTGCGGTACTACGACAAGCGCCACCTGTTCCGTTACGGCGGCGAGCACGAGCGCTATGCCGCCGGCAGCGAGCGCCTGTGCGTGGAATGGAAGGGCTGGCGGATCAATCCGCAGGTCTGCTACGACCTGCGTTTCCCGGTGTTCTGCCGCAACCGCTACAACGTGGAGCGCGCCGACCAGCTGGATTTCGATCTGCAGATTTTCGTGGCCAACTGGCCCTCGGCACGCGCCTACGCCTGGAAGACACTGCTGCGCGCGCGCGCGATCGAGAACCTCTGCTACGTGGCGGCGGTCAACCGTATAGGTGTGGACGGCAACGAGCTGCATTACGCCGGCGACAGTGCGGTGATCGATTTTCTGGGTCAGCCGCAGGTGGAAGTACGCGAACGCGAGCAGGTGGTCACCACCACGATCTCGGCAGCGGCCCTGGCCACGCACCGCGCGCGCTTCCCGGCGATGCTCGATGCGGACAGCTTCAGCCTCGATGATCGCAGCTGAAACGGCAGTGTCGAGCGCCGGCCGGCACTGCCCGGGATGCGCCGGCTGAACGAATGCCGGATGCGCACCAAGTGCATCATCCGCGCCACACGCGCGCGCTGCTAGATTCGCCTCGTTCCCACTGAGTACGAGCGGACCCGCATGAAGACGTTTTCCCTGGCACTGATCGCATTGGCTGGTATCTCGGTCGTCCCGGCCGCACAGGCCGCCGGCAACATCGATTGCGAGCTGCACTACAACCTGGCCGGGTGGTCGGTGCTGTACAAGACCGCCTCCGGCACCGGCACCATCCAATGCGACAACGGCGCGCGCATCCCGGTGAAGATCACCGCCAAGGGCGGCGGCCTCACCGTGGGCAAATCGAAGATCGTCGACGGCAAGGGCAAGTTCTCCGGCGCCTACTCGGTGAACGACCTGATCGGCTCCTATGCCGCCGTTGAAGCGCATGCCGGTGCGGACAAATCCAGCAATGCCCAGGTCATGACCAAGGGCGACATCTCGCTCGCCCTGGCGGGCACCGGCAAGGGTTGGGATCTGGGTGTGGGTGTGGGCCGCTTCACCATCGAACGACGCTGAGGGCAGCGCCACGCCAGGCGTGGCTGAGACATCTGTCCGGCATGAAGTACAGCCGCCCACGGGGTGGCTCTACCGAACCGGGCTGATCGCTGCCCGCGCCGACCCAACAAAAAACCCCGGCCGAGGCCGGGGTTTTTTGTATCACTGATCAGCCGCCGCGCGGGCCGCCACCACGGTGACCGCCGCCGCCCGGGCCACGGCTGCCGCCGGGACGACCGCCCGGACCGCCGGGACCGCGACCACCCGGGCCACCCGGACCCCGGTTGCCGCCCGGACCACCGGGGCCACGGTTGCCACCGGGACCGCGCGCACTCGCGCCACCCGGACCACGTGCGCCGGGACCACCCGGGCCGCGGTTGCCACCCGGGCCACCAGGACCGCGATTGCCCGCCGGACGCGCGCTGCCGTACGGGCTGGCGCCCGGATTGGCGTGATCGGACGGGAAGCTCGGGGCATTGCCCGGATGGCCGTACGGATGGCGGGACGGACCCTGGCCCCCCTGGGCGCCGCGGTTGCCACCGCCGCCCGGACCGGCCGGACGGCCCTGGCCGCCGTAGCCGCCGCGGCTTTCGCCACCGCCGGCATACCCGCCGCGGCCTTCAGCGCCGCCGCCGTAGCTGCCGCGCCCCGGGCCGCCTGCGCCACCGGGACCCTTCGGCTTGCCGTACGGGCGGCCCTGGCCACCGGCGCCTGCGCCAGCACCCGGACCACGTGCACCCGGACCACGGGCTGCGCCCGGGCCGGCATTGCGGTGGCCGCTCGGGCCGGTGCTGACACCGTCCGGCACGTACCAGCTGCGGAACGCGGCCGGGTTGCCTTCCGGCAGCGCACGGTTGCCCTTGTCCGGGCGCGCCTTGAACGGGCGCTGCGACTGCTTGGCGGCTGCTTCGCCGCTGACCGTCAGGCCACCCTTGAAGCCGCCGCCCTTGCCGCCACGGCCACGGCCGCGCTCTTCGCGCACGTTGTCGAAACGACGCAGTTCACGGCCTTCATCGGCCGAATTGTGGCCGTTGACGTACGCGTTGCCACGGCCACCCTCGCGCGAGACGCGCACGGTGGTCTTGGCGGCGCGGCGCTGGCCGATCACCGGCTGCAGGGTCAGCGCCGACGGCGCGCCTTCTTCCAGCTTCAGTTCGGCACGCAGCGCTTCGACCTGCTTGGCCGGCAGTTCGACCGACTGGCCGCGCAGCAGTTCGCGCGGCAGGCTGACCTTGCCGTAGCGGGTGCGCTTGAGGCGGCTGACCTGGCAGCCCTGCGATTCCCACAGGCGGCGCACTTCGCGGTTGCGGCCTTCCTTGACGACCACGCGGAACCAGTCGTGCGAATCGGTGCCGCCGATGCGTTCGATCTCGTCGAACTTGGCCGGGCCGTCTTCCAGCGCCACGCCACGGGCGAGGCGGTCGACGATGCTGTCCGGCACCTTCTCTTCGCCTTCCGGGGCGCGCACGCGCACCACGTACTCGCGCTCGACCTCGTAAGAGGGATGCATCATCGCGTTGGCCAGCTCACCATCGGTGGTCGCCAGCAGCAGGCCGGTGGTGTTGATGTCCAGGCGGCCGATCGCGATCCAGCGCGCGCCCTTCAGGGCAGGCAGCGCTTCGAACACGGTCGGGCGACCTTCGGGATCTTCGCGCGTGGTCACTTCGCCTTCCGGCTTGTTGTAGGCCAGCACGCGGGAGGTTTCGGTCAGCGCGGTGGCCACGAAGCCACGGCCATCCAGCTCGACTTTGTCGCCGCTCTTGATCGACTGGCCGGTCTGCGCGACCTCGCCATTGACCTTGACCAGGCCATCGGCGATGCGCTGTTCCAGCGCGCGGCGCGAACCCAGGCCGGCCTGCGCCAGCACTTTGTGCAGGCGCTCTTCGAGCTTGGGCTGTTCGGAGGCGGTTTCGCGCTTGAGCGAAAGCTTGTTCAACGATGGCTTGCGGGGGGTGTCACTCATTTACTTGGCTCCGGCCGGCATCGGATGCGTCGGCCTCTGGTTCGGGATCGGCTTCGTCAACAGCCACGGTCGTCTTCGCGACGGCGTTGTTTTCGGTTTCGTTCTGGGGCGCCGCGCGCTCTCCCGGCGCGGTATCGGGTTCGCCATCGCTGGCGGTCGTATCCGCGTCGTCGTCGGCAAGCGACAACGGCGCATGGGATGGGGTATCGGAAGCGTCCGCATCAGCAGGCGCATCGCTATTGTCCGGATCTGCCGGCTGCTCCGCCAGCCGCGCCGAGGCCAGCGCCACACGGGCTGCCAGCCGGGCGGCGGCCGGGTCCACCGGGTCCACCTGGTCTACCGGATCTGCAGGATCCTGCGGCTCCGACGGCGCCGGGGTGGCGTCGTCATTGGCCGCGTCGGTGTCCAGCTCGGCCTCCGGTGTCGCAGCGCCGGCGGGCAGGCGACCGGCCGGCTGGCCTTCGCTGTCCAGCGGCAACTGCGGTTCCAGTTCGCCCAGGTCGCGCAGCTCGGACAGCGGCGGCAGTTCGTCCAGACGCTTGAGCCCGAAGTAATCCAGGAAGCCCTTGGTGGTCCCGAACAGCGCCGGCTTGCCGGGCACGTCGCGGTGGCCGATCACGCGGATCCATTCGCGCTCTTCCAGCGCCTGGATGATGTTGCTGCTGACCGCCACGCCCCGCACCTGTTCGATCTCGCCACGCGTGATCGGCTGGCGGTAGGCAATCAGCGCCAGCGTTTCCAGCGTGGCACGGGTATAGCGGGTCTTGCGTTCGGTCCACAGCCGGGTGATGTAGCCGTGCACCTCGCTGGTGACCTGGAAGCGGAAGCCGGAGGCCACCTCGACCAGCTCCACGCCGCGGTCCTGGCAGCCCTCGCGCAGCAGTTCCAGCGCGCGTTCGATGCTGCCCGGCGGTGCCGGTTCCTCTTCCGGGAACAGGCCCTGCAGCTGCGCCAGCGTCAACGGCTCGCTGGCGGCCAGCAGGGCGCCTTCGACAATACGGTTGATCAGCGGTTGATCCATGCGTGGGTCGGGTGCTCAGTCGGATTCGTTGGCGGCGTCGTTGTCGTCGAACTCGCTGTTGAACTGCAGCGGTTCGTTGGTGTTGCCGGCGGCCAGGGACTTGACGTAGATCGGCGCCAGCGGAGCTTCCTGGACGATGTCCAGCAGCTGTTCCTTGGCCAGTTCGAGCAGGGCCAGGAAGGTGACCAGCACCCCCAGCTTGCCTTCTTCGGCGGTGAACAGCGTTTCAAACCGGTAGAACCTGCCGTCTTCCAGACGACCCAGCACATCGCCCATCCGCTGGCGCACGCTCAGCGCCTCGCGTTTGATCGCGTGGCCGGTGAACAGCTCGGCGCGCTTGAGCACGTCGTGCAGGGCCATCAGCATTTCCTTCAGATCCACCGGCGGCGGCAGCTTGACGGCCGCGCGGTCGGGGACGAAGGCGTGGACCACGGTGGTGTCGCGGTCCTGGCGGGGCAGGCTGTCGATGTCCTCGGCGGCCTGCTTGAAACGTTCGTACTCCTGCAGCCGGCGCACCAGCTCGGCGCGCGGATCGGCTTCCTCGCCCTCGATGCTGGGCGGCCGCGGCAACAGCATCCGCGACTTCACTTCGGCCAGGATCGCCGCCATCACCAGGTACTCGGCCGCCAGTTCGAAGCGCAGCTCCTGCATGACGTTGATGTATTCGACGTACTGGCGGGTGATCTCGGCGACCGGGATATCCAGGATGTCCAGGTTCTGCCGGCGGATCAGGTAAAGCAGCAGGTCCAGTGGACCTTCAAAGGCATCCAGGATGACTTCCAGCGCGTCCGGCGGGATGTACAGGTCCTGCGGAATCTGCAGGACCGGCTGTCCATGCACCACGGCCAGCGGCATTTCCTGCTGCTGTGGGGCGGGCACTCGGGTTGGCGGGTTCGCGTCGGGCGCGAGTTCGGCAGTCATCAAATAGACGTCAGTATTGCAACGGACCGGTCGCCGCACCATGCCAGCGTCCGGAACGGTTCCGGGCGGCAGGATGGCAAGCCATGACACGCCTGGGTCGGCGCGATTCCACACTTCAAACAGCAAGGCGCGCCGCGATGGGCAGCGACAGAACTACGGGGAGGTCGTCTACGTGTGCTGGTGTGGGGCAGTGGATCGGTCGTCGGCTGGCGGTGGAGCCGGTTGCCGACGGGGCGCTGCGTCCAGCCACGTGCAATGGAGCTAAGACTACGGGGTTGCCGCGCCAGTGTCCAGCCAGCCCCGCTAGAATGCCCGGGATTGATTCAACAAGACCTCGGAGTTGCCCGTGTGGTATGTGATTGAAGGCTATGACGGCACGGACGTGCTGGCCGCCCGTCTGGCGTCGCGCCCGGCCCACCTGGCCCGGCTGCAGGCCCTGCAGGACGAGGGCCGGCTGCTGCTGGCCGGTCCGTGCCCGGCCATCGACAGCGAAGATCCCGGTCCGGCCGGCTTCAGCGGCAGCGTGGTGATCGCCGCGTTCGATTCGCTGACCCATGCCCAGGACTGGGCCGCCGCCGATCCGTACGTGGAGGCCGGTGTCTACGTCCGCGTCCAGGTCCGTCCGTTCCGCAAGGTCCTGCCGTGAACCGGGTCGAACGCATCCGCCAGGCGCTGCAGGAGGCGCTGGATCCGGAACTGCTGGAGGTCAAGGACGACAGTCACCGCCACGCCGGCCATGAGGGCGCACGGGACGGCCGGGGGCACTTCAAGGTGCACGTGGTCAGCGCGGCCTTCGAAGGAAAGCTGCCGCTGGCGCGCCATCGGGCCGTCTATGCGGCCCTGGGAACGATGATGGAGACCGATATCCACGCGTTGTCCATTCGCGCCGAGACACCGGTCAAAAACCGCTGAAACCCTTGTCCCGCCTTGTCCTGGTCAGTCCTGGACGGGGCGGGTATGGACAGCTTTTGGTTACCGCCGTACGACATGAGGCTAACGTAGTGTTTACATCCGGGTTTGAAAACGCTTACATTCCGCGCCAAGCCCAGATCTCTAAGCCGTGGAGGGCGGCGAAGTGAACAAGGCAGCGATCACTATCAAAGATGTCGCCCGTGAGGCCCGTGTCTCTGTTGCCACGGTCTCGCGCGCACTCAATGGCCATGAAAATGTTGCCGAGCCCGTGCGCAAGCTGGTGCTGGAGGTGGCAGCGCGACTGCGCTACACCCCGCATGCAGCGGCCCGGAGCCTGAGCAGCCGGCGGACCAACACCATTGGCGTGGTGTTGCCCGATCTCTATGGCGAATTCTTTTCCGAACTGATGCGCGGCATCGATGGGGTCGCCCGCGAGCGTCGCCAGCATCTGCTGGTGTCCAGTTACCACGGCGACCAAGAGCAGCAGGGCGCGGCCCTGCGTGCCATGCGCGGTCGTGTCGATGGGTTGCTGGTGCTCTCGCCGTATGCCGAGAGCCCGGGCTTCCTCACCGACAACCTGCCGCAGTCGCTGCCCACGGTGCTGATCAACACGTATCTGCCCGAGCAGGATCATCCGGTGCTGAGCATCGATGACCATGCCGGCGCGATGGCCATGACCCGTCACCTGCTGGACGTCGGGCACCGGCGCATCGCCTTCATTTCCGGTCCGGATCTCAACTACGACGCCCGTGAGCGCCTGCGCGGTTTCCGCGATGCGCTGGCGGCCTTCGGCGAGGCTGCCGAAGGGATCGAGTTGCCCGGTGACTTTGACGAAGCTTCCGGCCATCGCGCCGGACAGGAGTTGCTGGCAGCCGGCACGCTGCCCGATGCGGTGTTCGCCGCCAACGACATGATGGCGCTGGGGTGTCTGTATGCGTTCGCGCAGGCAGGTGTCCGGGTGCCAGCTGATGTCGCCTTGGCGGGTTTCGATGACATTCCGCTGGCACGTTTCGTTCACCCATCGTTGACAACGATGCAGGTGAGTATCGCCGACCTCGGCGATAAGGCCGCGACGCGCCTGTTGCAGTTGATGGATGGCAACAACACAGAAGGGGCCGGCGACAAGCAGACGCTCGTGCCGACCCTGATCGTGCGTGATTCGAGCAGAGCCAGAACCGAGCAATAGGTCACGACCGTTGGTCGTGACGCCCCAAAACAACGCACCACATAAAACGACAGGGGCCGCAAAGACGGCCACCACCACCCGGAGAGTTACATGACGTATTCCAATCACCGCAACCGCGCGCCCGCACGCAGTCTGTTGACCAGCGCGCTGGTGACCTGCCTGATGCTGGGCGCCGCCCCGAGCGTGATGGCGCAGTCGGCCACCTCGTCGCTGCGCGGCCAGGTCGCCCAGGCCGAGGCCGGCACCGAAGTCACCGCCACCAACCTGGCCAGTGGCTCCGTGCGCCGCGCCACCACCCGTGCCGATGGCAGCTACTCGCTGATGGGCCTGGACCCGGGCACCTACAACGTCGTGGCCAATGGCCAGACCCAGAAGGTGACGGTCACCGTGGCCTCCACCGCGACCCTGAACTTCAGCGGCGCGCCAGCCAACGGCAGCACCGCCAACGCCACCAACCTGGACACGGTCAACGTCATTGCACCGACCCTGCTGCAGGAAGTGCGTACCTCCGAAGTGGGCAAGACCGTCAGCCTGCAGCAGATCCAGACCACCCCGCAGGTGTCGCGCAACTTCCTGGAATTCGCCGACGCGGTGCCGGGCATGATCTTTACCCGTGATGCCAAGGGCAACACCTCCCTGCGCGGCGGTGCGACCAACTCCGATGGCACCAACGTCTACATCGACGGCGTAGGCCAGAAGAGCTACGTCAAGGGCGGCGGCGTCGCCGGCCAGTCCGGCAGCGCCGGCAACCCGTTCCCGCAGCTGGCGATCGGCGAATACAAGGTCATCAGCGGCAACTACAAGGCCGAGTACGGCCAGGTGTCGAGCGCGGCCGTGACCGCGGCCACCAAGTCCGGTACCAACGAGTTCAAGGGTGAAACCTTCTACCGTTACACCAACCAGGACATGCGCGCCAAGACACCGGCGGAGCGTCAGCCCAATCAGACCAAGTTCGACTCGGCTGAGAAGGAATATGGTTTCGCCTTGGGTGGGCCGATCATCCAGGACAAGGCGCATTTCTTCGTCACCTACGAAGCCAAGCGTTTTGAGTTGCCCGTCACCATTGCTCCGGAAGGATCGGTGGCCGATCGAGTGGGTTCATTGCCAGCTGACGCGGCGGCTGGCCTGGGCCCGGCCAGCCAGCAGTTCGAGCAGGATCTGATTTTTGCCAAGATCGATGTCGAACCGACGGATAACGACCGCATTGAACTGACGTTCCAGGATCGCGATGAGACCCAGGAGCAGTTCAGTGGCACTACTGCGCCTTCGCATGGCCGCTTGGTAAACAACACTGATCGTCGTTACGCATTGCGCTGGAACCACAGCAGCGATCGCTTCTACAACGAAGTGATGGTTACCCACGAAGATTCGTTCAACCGACCCACGCCTCTGATGTTGGGCAACGGTTTTGTTTATACGTCGCCGGACGGCCCGGATGAAAGGACGCTCGTGCAGGCTGGTGCAGCATCGGCCCTGGATTCGCAGGTCAAAGGCCAGAAAGGCTGGTCCATTGAAGACAATCTGACGCTCGATGGGCTGCAGTGGGCAGGCGACCATACGGTGAAGATGGGTGCGAAGTACAAGGAAATTGACTTGTACGCGTCGGATGCCCAGCAGATCAATCCTCAGTTCTACTACACGATCGACGACGATGATTTCCCGTCGACCACGCCCTACAAGGCCCAGTTCACCAAGCCGATCTCCGGCGTAACGGGTGTGACCTCTGAGGTGCGCTCCAAGGTCAAGCAGATCGGTCTGTTCATTCAGGACGATTGGCAGGTCAATGATCACCTGCAGCTGAACCTTGGTCTGCGCTGGGATTACGAAAAGAACCCTGTCTATCTGGACTTCGTGACGCCGCCTGAAGTGGTCAACGCACTCTTCAGCCAAGACCCGAATGCGGGCCCTGGTCAGAGCTACGCGCAGACGCTTGCGTTGAGTGGCCTGAATGTCAACGACTACATCAGCACCGGCAACAACCGTAAGGCATTCAAGGATGCATGGCAGCCCCGCGTGGGCTTCTCGTATGACATCAATGCTGATGAGCAGCATGTCATCCACGGCGGCGCGGGCCGTTCCTACGACCGTGACCTGTTCGACTATCTGCAGTTGGAAACCACCAAGCTGGCCCTACCGCAGCCAACCATCTATTTCCGCGATCCGGCGACCGGTCAGTGCCTGGACGGTCAGCCCGCTTGCTACACGTGGGATCCGAACCTGCTCAACGGCATCGGGAATCTGCAGGCGCTGCTGGGCAATACGAGCAATGCCGGACTGGAAGTTGATCTGCTGAACAACAATCTCAAGGCGCCGTATGCGGATCAGTTCAGTATCGGCATGTCCAACCAGATTGGTGATTGGCTGACCGATGCGACCATCGCGCGCACGCTGACCTATGACGGTTTTGCCTTCACGTTGGGCAATCGTTATCGCAACGGTAACTTCTTTGACAACCCTCAGTTGTGTGGCGCTGAAAAGCCTGGGTTTGGCCAGCCGTGGAGCTGTAATGTTCCGGGCTTCGGCAGCCTGATCATTGGTCAGCAGGGCATCAAAACGCGTGCAACGCAGGTGTTGTTGTCGGCGCAGAAGCCGTACACCAAGGAAAGCGGCTGGGGAACCTCGGTTGCCTATACTTGGACGACCGCCCGCCATAACCGAAACATCAACGAGCATTACGCGTTCGACCGTGGCGTCATCGGCGATTATCCGTACATCAAATCCGACGGCGCACCTCGCCATCGGTTGGTGGTGACCGGTTCGTATGATGGTATCTGGGGCATCAGCTTCGGTGGCAAGGTGACCTTGGCAACCCCGACTGCGGGCAATGACTGGTATCCGGTGACACTGGCGAGCGGAAATGCGCTGCCGACGCCTGCCGCAGCCACGCCGGATGGCAACGGCAAGTTCCTCTTGGGCGGCAAGATCTTCGGTTACCGTTCGGTCGACCTGCAGGCGACGAAGACATTCAAGATGGCGGGCAATACCGAGCTGTATGCGCGTATCGACATCATCAACGTCTTCAATTTCGACAACTTCTCGCAGCTGAACTACACCAAGTCCAATGGCAAGCTCCTCGCCAGCTACAACGAGACCGGTGAGGTGATTGGTACGCCGCGTCAGGTCAAGGCAGAAGTCGGCTTCCGCTTCTGATGCAACAACGGCCCCGTCCTCGGACGGGGCTGGTTTCATGGCAATGGCTGGCCTTCGGGCCAGTCCATTGTCCAGGCCGGTGCCACGGAGGGTGGCAGCGGCCTGGGCAATGACCCGCTTGGCCGGACCACGCACGCGTGGTTTTTTAAAGCGGCGTTCTGTAAACGATTTCAGGTCATTGGACGTTATGCTTCCCAGTCACGAACACCGTAGAAGGAGTTGGCCCATGCAGGCACGCCACCTGTTGACCGCCGCGGCGATCAGTGTCGCCGCCGCTGCCTGTCAGCCGCAGGCCCAGCAGGAGCCGGCCAAGCCCAAGCCGCCCGTGATCCTGGTCGAGGCCGATGTGCCGCCGCGGCCGATGAAGCCGGAGCTGCCGCCGCTGTTCGACGATATCGAGCGCCGCACCTTCCAGTTCTTCTGGGATACCACCAACGAGGTCAACGGGCTCAGCCCGGACCGGTACCCGTCGCGCCCGTTCGCCAGCATCGCCGCGGTGGGCTATGCGCTGACCGCCTATCCGATCGGCATCGAGAACGGCTGGGTCAGCCGCACCCAGGCGATCGACCGCACCCTGCTGACGCTGAAGTATTTCCGCGATCTGCCGATGGGCCCGCAGCGCACCGGCAAGGCGGGGTACAAGGGCTTCTATTACCACTTCCTGGACATGCAGGAAGGCCGCCGCTACGACAGCTGGGTGGAGCTTTCCAGCGTGGATACCGCGCTGCTGATGATGGGCGTGCTGTTCGCGCAGTCCTATTACGACGGTGACGATGCGCGCGAGAAAGAAATCCGCGAGATCGCCGATACGCTCTACAAGCGCGTGGACTGGCCCTGGCTGCAGCAGCGCGCACCGCTGATCTCGATGGGCTGGTTCCCGGAGAGCGGCTTCATCGACCACGACTGGATGGGCTACAACGAGGCGATGATGGTCTACATCCTCGCGCTCGGCTCGCCGACCCACCCGGTCAGCCCGGACGCCTGGACGGTCTGGACGCGCACCTACGACAACGACTGGGGTGTCTACCAGGGCCAGGAATACCTGTCCTTCGGCCCGCTGTTCGGCCACCAGTACACGCATGTGTGGGTGGACTTCCGCGACATCCAGGATGCCTACATGCGCGAGCGGGGCAGCACCTACTTCCTCAACAGCCGTTCGGCCGCGCTGGCGCAGCGCGAGTACGCGATCGCCAACCCGATGAACTGGAAGGATTACGGCCAGAACGTGTGGGGCCTGACCGCCAGCGACGGGCCGCAGAACACCACCCAGGAATACCGTGGCGAGCAGCGCCAGTTCCGCCATTACTCTTCGCGCGGCGCTGGCCTGCGCGAGAATTTCGATGACGGCACGATCGCGCCGACCGCCGCCATTTCCTCGATCGTGTTCGCGCCGGAAGAGGTGATTCCGGCCGCGGTGGAGATGCACAAGCGCTACGGCGATTACATCTACTCCAGCTACGGCTTCCTGGATTCGTTCAACCCGAGCTTCAACTACGACATCCCGATCAAGACCGGTCGCCTGGTGCCCGATCGCGGCTGGGTGGCCAGCGATTACATCGGCATCGACCAGGGCCCGATCCTGACCATGATCGCCAACTACCGGAACGATTTCGTCTGGGACGTGATGAAGAAGAACGCGCATATCCGCAAGGGTCTGGAGCGCGCCGGCTTCAGCGGTGGCTGGTTGACGCCGGAAGGCGAGGACCAGCCGATGGAACTGCAGAAAGATGAGAAGGCGGCGTCGGCCCGTTCGGTCGGCATCGCCGAATCGCGCGCGGCGGCCGCCCAGGAACAGAAGAACAATTCCAATTCGAACCGCAACCAGCAGCAGGGGAAGTAAGCAGTGCCATCGTCGTCGCGCCCGAAGCTGGGGTTGAGTCTGTTGCTGCTGCTGGTCGGCAGCCTGTTGTTGAGTGCCTGCCGGAAAGAACCGGAAGGCGTGACCGTGCGTTTCTGGGCGATGGGCCGCGAGGCCGAAGTGGTCACCGGCCTGATCCGTGAGTTCGAGGCGGAAAACCCGGGCATCCATGTGGATGTGCAGAACATCCCGTGGACGGCCGCGCATGAAAAGCTGTTGACCGCGTTCGCGGCCGACGGCCTGCCGGATGTATGCCAGCTGGGTAACACCTGGATTCCCGAATTTGCCGAGCTCAATACCCTGACCCCGCTGCAGCCCTACGTGGCGCAGTCCAAGGTGGTGGACCCGGCCGATTACTTCCAGGGCATCTGGGATACCAACGTCATCCATGACGAACTGGTCGGCGTGCCGTGGTACGTCGATACGCGCCTGCTGTACTACCGCAAGGACATGCTGGCCAAGGCCGGTTATGACCATCCGCCCCGCACCTGGGACGAGTGGAACGCGATGATGGCGGCCATCAAGAAGATGCAGGGCGCGAACCGCTATGCAGTATTGATGCCGATCAACGAGTTCGAGCAGCAGCTGTCCTTCGCCCTGCAGCAGCCGGATCCGCTGCTGCGCGATGACGACACCCGCGGCAATTTCAGCAGCCCCGGCTTCCGCAAAACGCTGGGCTTCTACGAAAACATGTTCGCGCAGGGCTGGGCCCCGCGCATGTCCGAGACGCAGATCTCCAACGTCTGGGATGAGTTCTTCCGGGGCTTCAACGTGTTCTACGTGTCCGGCCCCTGGAACATCCGCGAATTCAAGAAGCTGCAGCCCAAGGCGCTGGAAGGGCAGTGGGGCACGGCGGCGCTGCCGGGTCCGGATGGCCCGGGTGCGGGCATCGCCGGCGGCACCAGCCTGGTGATCTTCCGCTCCTCGCAGCAGAAAGAAGCCTCGTGGAAGCTGATCGAGTTCCTGTCGCGCCCGGCAATCCAGGAGCGCTTCCATTCGATCATCGGTGACCTGCCGCCCCGGCGCAGCACCTGGGACTACCCCTCGCTGGCCAACGATCCGTTGGCGCAGCCGTTCCGCGACCAGCTCGAGCGGGTCAAGCCCACGCCGAAGGTGCTGGAGTGGGAGCGTATCGTGCAGGAAATGCGGATCATCACCGAACAGGTGGTGCGTGGTGGCATGGATCAGGACGTAGCAGTGAAAGAACTGGACAAGCGCGTGGACAAGGTCCTCGCCAAACGCCGCTGGATGCATGAGCAGCACCGGCAGGACGCGTCGGGGGTGAGCGACAAGCAGCACTCCAGCGCTGTCGCCACGGAGGCGGCACCATGAAACAGCGTTCGCTTGCCGGCTGGATGTTCGCCGGCCCGGCCATCCTGGTCATCGCCGTGTTCTTCGGCCTGCCGGTGTTCTCGGCGCTGGCCCTGAGCATCACCGATTTCGATCTGTACGCACTGGCCGATGGCGAGAACCTGCGCTTCGTCGGCCTGGGCAACTACATCGATCTGCTGCAGACCCCGATGTTCTGGAAGTCGCTGTGGAATACCACCTACTTCGTGATCGTCGGCGTGCCGATGTCGATCGCGGTATCGCTGGGCGCGGCGATCCTGCTCAACGCCCCGGCTGCGCGCTTCAAGGCGCTGTTCCGCACCGCGCTGTTCGCCCCGGTGGTGACCACCCTGGTGGCGGTGGCGGTGATCTGGCGTTACCTGTTCCACACCAGCTACGGCCTGGTGAACTATGGCCTGGGCCATCTGGGCATCAGCCCGATCGACTGGCTGGGCGACCCGAACTGGGCGATGCCGACCATCATGCTGTTCGCGGTGTGGAAGAACTTCGGCTACAACATGGTGATCTTCCTGGCCGGCCTGCAGGCGATCCCGCATGACCTGTACGAGGCGGCCCGCATCGACGGTGCCTCGCGCTGGAAGCAGTTCCTGCATATCACCCTGCCGATGCTCGGCCCGGTGCTGCTGGTGGTCGGCGTGATCACCGTCTCCGGCTATTTCCAGCTGTTCGCCGAGCCCTACGTGATGACGCGTGGCGACCCACTGCAGAGCACCGTGAGCGTGCTGTACTTCATGTTTGAAGAAGGCTTCAAGTGGTGGAACCTGGGTCGCGCCTCTGCGGTGGCGTTCCTGCTGTTCCTGATCATCCTGGGCGTGACCAGCATCATGCTGCGTTTCGGCCGCAAGAGGCAGTTGGTATGAGTCGTGAAATCGGTCAATCGCGCTGGCATGCCTGGTGGGTCAATGGTGGCCTGCTGGTGCTGGCCGCGCTGAGCCTGGCGCCACTGTTGTGGATGCTGTCGGTGTCGTTCATGCCGACCGGCGAGGCGGCGCATTTCCCGCCGCCGCTGCTGCCCTCGTCGTTGACGACCGCGAACTACCATGAGCTGTTCGCGCGTACCGGCATGGCCAACAACTTCGTCAACAGCCTGATGGTGTCGCTGGCGATCACCTTCGGCTCGCTGCTGCTCAACACCATGGCCGGCTATGCCTTCGCCAAGCTGCGCTTCGCCGGCCGCGAGCGCATCTTCCAGCTGCTGCTGGCCGCGCTGGTGATCCCGGCACAGGTGGCGATGCTGCCGCTGTTCCTGCTGATGAAGCAGCTGGGCCTGGTCAACAACTTCGGCGGTGTGATCGTGCCGGCGCTGGCCACCGTGTTCGGTATCTTCCTGGTCCGCCAGTACGCCCGTTCGATCCCGGATGAGCTGCTCGAAGCGGCCCGGATCGACGGGGCAGGGGAGCTGCGGATCTTCTTCCAGATCGTGCTGCCGATGCTCAAGCCGGTACTGGTGACGCTGTCGATCTTCACCTTCATGGCCGCGTGGAACGATTTCATGTGGCCCTTGATCGTGCTGACCGACCAGGAGCACTACACTCTCCCAGTGGCCCTGGCCACGCTCTCGCGCGAGCACATCATGGACGTTGAAATGATGATGGCCGGCGCGGTGGTCACGGTGGTTCCGGTGCTGCTGCTGTTCCTGGCATTGCAGCGTTATTACATCCAAGGTCTGTTGCTGGGGAGTGTCAAAGGGTGAAGCATGCCGTCGTCGCGGTGGGTCTGGGTCTGGGTCTGGTCTGGTCACTGGCGGCCTCGGCCGCACCGCCGGCGACACCGGCGCTGCCCGCACCCAAGGTGCTGGACAGCTTCGATGACATGACCCCGTGGAAGCTGGTCGTCTCCGACCAGGTCAGCGGCTCGCTGCGCAGCGTCGCCGGCAACGGTGGCGGCCGCGCGCTGTGCCTGGATTACGACTTCCACAACGTGTCCGGCTACGTCGGCATCCGCCGCGAGCTGGGCATCCAGTACCCGGAGAATTACCAGTTCGGCTTCCAGCTGCGCGGTGACTCCCCGGCAAACGACCTGCAGTTCAAGCTGATCGACGCCAGTGGCGACAACGTGTGGTGGGTCAACCGGCCCGGCTATGCGTTCCCCAAAGCCTGGACGCCGGTGCAGTACCGCAAGCGCCAGATCGACAAGGCCTGGGGCCCGGAGAAGGACCCGACACTCAAGCGCAGCGCCGCGATGGAGTTCACCATCTACAGCAAGGTCGGTGGCAAGGGCACGGTCTGTTTCGACCGGCTCACGCTGCAGGGCCTGCCGCCGGCCGATACTTCCTCGCTGAGCCCCTCGGTGATCGCCGATACCGCCACCGCGCTGCAGAACCGCATCGTCGATGGCAAGCCGGACACGGTCTGGATCAGCGGCGGCGTGGCCGAGCAGACCATCACACTGGACCTGCACAAGGTGCGTGAGTTCGGCGGGGCGGTGATCGAGTGGCTGCCCGGGCTGGAGGCCACGCGTTATGAGGTGCGCTCTTCGGCCGATGGGCGCAGCTGGGACACGCGCCGTGAGGTCACCGCCGGCGGTGGTGGCCGCGACTGGCTGGCGCTGCCGGATACCGAAGCGCGCTATCTGCGCTTCGATCTCAAAGGCGGCCCGAGCTGGCGCTATGGCATTCGTGACATCACGCTCAAGCCGCTCGAGTTCGCCGATACCCCCAATGATTTCGTCCGCTCGGTCGGCGCCGACCTGCCGCGCGGTTCAGTGCCACGTGGTTTCACCGGTGAACAGCCGTACTGGACGCTGCTCGGGCTGGATGGCGGTCGCGAGCAGGCCCTGATCGGCGAAGACGGTGCGCTGGAAGTGGCCAAGTCCAGCTTCAGCGTCGAGCCGTTCGTGCTGGTCGACAACAAGCTGCTGAGCTGGGCCGACGTCAAGACGAGCCAGTCGCTGCAGGATGACTACCTGCCGATCGCCAATGTCGGTTGGACCCACGACAAGGCCGGCCTGCAGGTCACCGGCTTCGTGCAGGGCACGCCGGACAACGCACAGCTGGTCGGTCGCTACACCCTGCGCAACCCGGACAAGGTGGCCCACGAATACACCCTGGCCCTGGCGGTGCGCCCGTGGCAGGTCAATCCGCCGACCCAGTTCCTCAACACCGTCGGGGGCGTCAGCCGGATCGACAACCTGTCGGTCGATCCGACCCACGTCGATGTGAACGGCAAGCCGCGCCTGTACCCGGCGCAGGCACCGGATGCGGCCTTCGCCACCGCCTTCGACAGCAAGCTGGACGTGGTCCACCTGGCCAGTGGCAAGCTGCCGGGCACCACCGAAGTGAAGGACAGCACGGGGCTTGCCTCGGGCGCGCTGCTGTACCGCTGGAAGCTCGAGCCCGGCCAGAGCCGTGAGGTCGCCATCGTGCTGCCGCAGACCGGCACCTGGGCCATGCCCAAGGCGTTCGATGCGGCCAAGGCCCAGCAGCAGGTCGCCTCGATGTGGCGGACCAAGCTGGACCAGGTGACGCTGCAGGTGCCGGCCGCCGGCAAGCCGCTGGCCGATACGCTGCGTACCGCGCTGGCGCACATGCTGATCTCGCGGATCGGCCCCAGCCTGCAGCCGGGCACGCGCTCGTACTCGCGCAGCTGGATCCGCGATGGCGCGATGATTTCCGAAGGCCTGCTGCGCATGGGCCGCAGCGACGCCGTGCGCCAGTACGTGAACTGGTACGCGCCGTATCAGTTCGACAACGGCAAGGTGCCGTGCTGCGTGGACGCGCGCGGCAGTGATCCGGTGCCGGAGAACGACAGCCACGGCGAGTTGATCTTCAACATCGCCGAGTACTGGCGCTATACCGGCGACACCACTTTCCTGGAGGTGATGTGGCCGCACGTGCAGGGCGCCTACCAGTACATGGAGCAGCTGCGCCTGAGCGAGCGCACCGAAGAGAACCGCGCGCGCAACCCCGCCTTCTACGGGATGATGCCGGTGTCGATCAGTCACGAAGGCTATTCGGCCAAGCCGATGCATTCGTACTGGGACAACTTCTGGGCGCTGCGGGGCTACAAGGATGCGGCGATCATCGCCGGCACGCTGGGCAAAGCCGAGGCGATGCAGATCAGCGAGTCGCGCGATCAGTTCCGTGACGACCTGCAGGCTTCGCTGCTGGCAGCAACTGCACAGCACAGGATCGACTATCTGCCCGGTTCGGCCGAGCTGGGCGATTTCGATGCCACCTCGACCACCATCGCACTGGCCCCGGCCGGTGAGCAGGGGCGTTTGCCGCAGCCGTACTTGAACAACACCTTCGAGCGCTACTGGAGCGAGTTCGAAGCGCGCCGCGATGGCAAGCGCGAGTGGAAGGACTACACCCCGTACGAGTGGCGCAACGTGGCCGCGTTCGTGCGCCTGGGCTGGCGCGACCGCGCCTGGCAGGCGACCGAATTCTTCTTCAAGGACCGCGCACCGCAGCCCTGGAACCAGTGGGCCGAAGTGGTCTCGCGCACGCCGCGCAAGCCGTTCTTCCTCGGCGACCTGCCACACGCCTGGGTGGCCTCGGACTTCGTGCGCTCGGCGCTGGACATGTTCGCCTACAGCCGCGACATTGACGACAGCCTGGTGCTGGCCGCCGGCGTGCCGTCACGCTGGCTGGAAGGCAAGGGCGTCGGCGTGCAGGGCCTGCGCACCCCGAACGGGCAGCTCAACTATGCACTGGTCCGCAACGACAAGCAGCTGACCCTGACCGTATCGGCCGGTTTGATCCCACCGGCCGGTGGCGTGGTGCTGCCGTGGCCCTACAGCGGCGAGCCGGGCGCGACCACCGTCAATGGTGAGCCCGCGGAATGGGTGGGCGGCGAGCTGCGCGTGATGCAGGTGCCGGCCAAGGTCGAGATCGAGATTCCGGCGTCGGTACGCCGGGCGGAACGCAAGGCACCGTAATGCGGCAGATGACGATGAGGTGCGGCCTGCTGGCCGCCGTGCTGGCGTTCGCGCCGTTGATCGCGCTGGCGCAGGGCGCCGGGGCAGGGGCCGGGCAGGAGATGACCATGGTCACCTTCAACCTGCACCACGACCGCGAAAACTGGCCGGCCCGCCGCCAGGTGATCCTGCGTGAGCTGCAGACCCTGCAGCCCGATGCGATCGCGTTGCAGGAGGTGATCCAGAAGCCCCATGTGCGCAACCAGGCCGCTTGGTTGGCGCGCAAGCTGGGCTATGAGTATCAGTTCGTTTCCACCGATCCGCCGGGGCGTTTCAAGCGCTACGGCAATGCCTTGCTGACCCGGCGCCCGGTGCTGTCGCGCGACGACCATCTGCTGGCGCCGCTGGGCGACTACCGCACCGTGGCGCATCTGCGCATCGATGTGGATGGTCGCCCGGTCAATGTCTATGCCACGCACTTGAACGAGCGCTCGGATGAGGTGGGCAGCCGCATCCGCGGGGAGCAGGTGGCGGATTTGCTGACGTTCATCGCGCAGACCGCGGGCGGCGCGCCGGTGGTCGTGGCCGGGGACTTCAATGCGCTGGTGGATGCCGGCGATCTGAGCGAGCTGCGCAATCACTACGGCGACAGCTACGGCAGCGTGCACGTCAACAACGAGCTGGCCCAGGTAAGCACGCTCAACCGGCATTATTACGACGCGCCGTCGCGGATCGACCACATCTTCTTCCAGCAGGACCGATTGCTCGCCCGCGAAGCGAAGCTCCTGTTCGACCAGCCGTACGCCGACGGCCGCTGGGCCTCGGATCATTACGGCGTGTGGACCCGGCTGCAGTTCGCGCCAGACACCGGGAATGCCGGGGCGACGACGCCCTGAGGTGCGCGCCGCGTTGTCGGTGACGGCGTAGCCAGCAAACGGCCGCCTCCACGCATGGCGTGGATCTACCCGTGTTGCCTGCGATGCACGATCCGCGCGTGACGGTGATGCGCCCTTGATGCGTCCGATGCGTGGATGCTCTCAGCGCCGCCACCAGGACCGCCTGACGCACGCCGTCTGCTACGTCATCCAACACCCCAAACGCAGACAGCGGCCCGAAGGCCGCTGTCTGTTTGTTGCGTCACTCACTCAGGATCAGAGCGTGTCTTTCTTTTCCTGGTCGGCCTTGTCGCCTTCCTCGGCCTGCGGGGCATCGGTCGGGATGTCCTCGCGGGCTTCGGCCTGCGCGGCCTGTTCGGCGGCGTTGGTCGCGGCCGGGGTTTCGCTGGCGGCCGAACCGAACAGCTGCCCGTTATGCACGACCGGGTCGGCCGGGGCCGATTCGGTGCGGGCCTGCGGGGCCGCCGGCTGTGCCGGTGCCTGGGTCGCATCGACGGCATCCAGCATGCTGGTCTGCACCGGCGCGGCGGTTGGCGCCTTCACTTCCTCCGGGGCGGTCTCAACGACCGGGGCCGCCGGAGCAGCAACCGCAGCGGGAGCCACCGGAGCAGCAACCGGAGCCGGAGCGACCGGAGCAGCAACCGGGGCAGGAGCCACTGGGGCAGCAACCGGGGCCGGAGCCACTGGGGCAACGACCGGAGCCGCTGCTGGAGTCGCGACCGGAGCCGGAGCCACCGGAGCCACCGGAGCAGCCACCGGTTCAACCGCACGCGGTGCTTCCACCGGTGCAGCCGGCGGGGCAGCGGCCGGGGTCGGCTTCGGGCTTTCCACGAACGGCACCGGGTCGTTGTAGGAGGCCGGGGCCTTCTCGGCGACCGGTTCGGCTGCCGGGGCAGCGGCCTTTTCAACGACCGGGGTCGGTGCCTTCTCTGCGACCGGTGCAGCCACCGGCGCCGGGGTCGGCTCGGTGTGGCCGGCGGTCACGACCGGGCTGCTGACCACAGCGACTGGCGCCGCGGCAGCGACTGCCGCCACCGGGGCCGGGCGCGGTGCCTGGACCGGCGCGGGTGCGGCGGCCGGCGCGTTGCCGGATTCGTCATCGAACTCGAACTCCGGCTGCGGCTGACCGTTGTTGGCGACCTGGCGCTCGGCCGGGGCGGCAGTATCGCCGTCCTGGTCGCCATCCTGGTCATCGCCCTCGTCATCCAGGCCGTTGTCATCACCGTTCAGGCCATCGCTGCCGGCAGCCTGCTCGCCATTGCCACGACGACGACGACGGCCACCACGACGGCCGCGACGACGACGCGAAGCGCCTTCGCCGGTACCGTCTTCGGCGTTGGCCGGGGCGTCACCCTGTTCGGCAGCGTCGTTCGTGCCGAGCTGCGCGTCCTCGGCCGGAGCGGCCTTGGCCGCTTCCTGCACGTGGGCAGCCGGGGCGACGGCATCGGTTGCCAGCACCGCAGCCGCAGCGATCACGGCGGCGTCGGCAGCAACCGGTGCAGCGGTGGTCGGCTTCGGTGCATCGGCCTGCGACTGGCGCGTGGGCTTCTCGCTCGCGGCCGGCTTGTCGCCGTCGTTGTGCTGCGGCTTGGCCTGGCCGTTCTGGCCCTGCTTCTGCTTCAGCTTCGGCTGCTGCTGGTCATTGCGCGGTTCATTGCGCGGCTTGGCCGGCTGCTGTTCGTTGCGCGGCTTGCCCTGGCCCGGTGCCTGCACCTGGGCGGCCGTGCCGTTGGCCGGTGCGGCAGCGCTGTCCTGACGGCGCTCGTCGCGACGCTCGCCCTTCGGGCCACGTTCGCCACGCTCACCGCGGTCCTTGCCACGGCCCTGGGCCGGCGCATTGCCGTTGCCGCCACGCTCGCCACGCTCATCGCGGCGGCCATTGCGGTCCTTGCCGTTGCGGTCCTTGTTGCGACCGTTGCGGTTGCCGTCCTGGCCCGGGCGGCTGCTCGGCTGCGGGGTCGCGGCCGGGGCCGGCTCACCACCGAAGATGCGCTTGAGCCAGCCCACCACGCCGGTGGCGGCCGGGGCGGCCACAGGGGCGGCGACCGGCGCCGGTGCGGCTTCCGGTTCCGGCGCTTCACGCACCGGGGCCGGCTGGCTGTGCTTGACCTGGGTCACCACCGGGGCGACCGGGATGTTCAGCTGGGCCTTGGTCAGTGCGTGCACCGGCAGCTTGCGCGGGGTGCCGCGCTGGTAGCTCGGCTTGCCGCTTTCTTCGCCCAGCTCGTTCTCGCGCAGGCGGGTCACTTCGTAATGCGGGGTGTGCAGCTGCTCGTCGGCGACGATCACGATCGGCGCGTCATGGCGCTGTTCGATCTCACGCAGCGCGCTGCGCTTTTCGTTGAGCAGGTAGTTGGCGATCTCGACCGGGGCCTGGACCAGCACCTGCCCGGTGTTCTCCTTCATCGCATGCTCTTCAGCCACGCGGATGATGGACAGCGACAGCGACTCCACGCTGCGCATGCGGCCATGGCCGTCACAACGCGGGCAGACGATCTGGCTGGATTCGCCCAGGCTCGGACGCAGGCGCTGGCGGCTCATTTCCATCAGGCCGAAACGCGAGATGCGGCCCAGCTGCACGCGCGCACGGTCGTACTTGAGCGCGTTCTGCAGGCGGTTCTCGACTTCGCGCTGGTGCTTGTTGGAGGCCATGTCGATGAAATCGATGACCACCAGGCCGCCCAGATCGCGCAGGCGCAGCTGGCGGGCCACTTCTTCGGCCGCTTCCAGGTTGGTCTGGAAGGCGGTGTCCTCGATGTCGCTGCCCTTGGTGGCGCGCGAGGAGTTCACGTCGATGGCGGTCAGCGCTTCGGTCTGATCGACCACGATCGAGCCGCCGGACGGCAGGCGGACGTTGCGTTCATACGCGCCTTCGATCTGCGATTCGATCTGGAAGCGGTTGAACAGCGGGATGTCGTCCTTGTAATGCTTGAGCTTGCGCAGGGTCTGCGGCATCACCTGCTGCATGAACTCCTGGGCGGTCTCGTACAGCTCCTCGGTGTCCACCAGGATCTCGCCGACATCGGCGCGCAGGTAGTCACGCAGGGCGCGCACGATCAGGCGCGATTCCTGGTAGATCAGGAACGAGGCCGGCTTGGTCAGCGCCGCTTCGGCGATCGACTTCCAGACCTGCAGCAGGTAGTCCAGATCCCACTGCAGCTCTTCGGCATCGCGGCCGACGCCGGCGGTGCGGATGATCACGCCCATGTCGTCGGGGATGTTCAGCTTGTCCAGCGCGTCCTTCAGCGCGGCGCGGTCTTCGCCCTCGATGCGACGCGAGACGCCACCGGCGCTCGGCGAGTTCGGCATCAGGACCATGTAGCGGCCGGCCAGCGAGATGAACGTGGTCAGGGCGGCGCCCTTGTTGCCGCGCTCTTCCTTGTCCACCTGGACCACGACTTCCTGGCCCTCACGCAGCAGCTCACGGATGCCGGCCTTGTTGTGGTCGACGCCAGCCTGGAAGTAATCGCGGGAGATTTCCTTCAGCGGCAGGAAGCCATGGCGCTCACCGCCGTATTCGACGAAGGCCGCTTCCAGTGAAGGCTCAAGGCGCGTGATGCGGCCTTTGTAGATGTTCGACTTCTTCTGTTCCTTGGACGGCTGTTCGATGTCGATGTCGTACAGCGTCTGGCCATCCACGATGGCTACCCGCAGCTCTTCAGCCTGCGTGGCATTGATCAGCATTCGCTTCATTCTTGCGTTCCTCGCGCGCTGCTACCGCGCGGAACGCCATGGGGTTTCGCTTCTGGTCACGCTTCACCGCCCATCGCGCATGCGCGGGGAGGGCGGCTTGGGTTTCCAGCGCTACGACACCACGGCAGGCCGCGGGAGCGCTTCATTTGTTTTGGTTTGGGTGTAACGGGGCCGGAGGCAGCTTTCAGCCAGGCTGGAGCGCCACAGGGACATGTTCAGCGCGAATGCGTGTCAGACATCCGGCGATGGCCGGGACCGCCGGTGAGCCGCTAACATGGCCGCCCCGGGGGCGGTGGCTGCGCACTGTGCCGGAATCGAGGGAAGTCGGGCTTCTGGCCCAGAGCAACTTCCAACGAAATCAATCCCTTATCTCGCCCGCCGAGTGTAACAGAATAAAAGGCCAATGACCGTTACCGAGCCCACCCCCAAAGCCGCTGAAGCCATGACCAGCGTACGTATCATCACTGTCCCGGCCGACCGCGCCGGGCAACGCCTGGACAACTTCCTGCTCGGCCAGCTCAAGGGTGCACCGCGCAGCCTGATCTACAAGCTCGTGCGCAGTGGCCAGGTCCGCGTCAACGGCGGCCGCGCCAAGGCCGAGCGCAAGCTCGAGGGCGGCGACGAAGTTCGGGTTCCCCCGGTTCGTCTCAACGAGGAAGGCGACAAAGCCGGTCCGCCCGCTGCATTCATGAAACGTCTGGAAGATGCCATCGTGTTCGAAGACGATCGGCTGCTGGCGTTGAACAAACCGTCGGGCGTGGCCAGCCACGGCGGCAGCGGCATCAGCTTCGGGGCGATCGAAACGCTGCGCGCATTGCGCCCGGGCAAGACCCTGGAGCTGGTGCATCGGTTGGACCGGGATACCTCCGGCCTGCTCATCGTGGCCAAGAAGCGCTCGGCCCTGAGCGAGCTGCAGGCACTGTTGCGTGAAGACCATGGCGCCGGCATCCGCAAGCGCTACCTGACCCTGCTGGCAGGCCGCATGCCCGATGGCACCATGACCGTGGACGCCCCGCTGCACGTGGGTCTGCGCCAGGGCGGCGAGCGCCACGTGCAGGTCAATCCGATCGGCAAGGAGTCGATCAGCCACTTCAAGGTGCTGGAACGCAAGGGCGGCCATTCGTACTGCGAGGTCCGCATCGAGACCGGCCGCACCCATCAGATCCGTGTGCACGCCCAGCACCTGGGCCACCCTGTGGCCGGTGACGACAAATACGGCGATCCGGACGTCAACAAGCGGCTTCGTGAGCAGATCGGCCTGAAACGACTGTTCCTGCATGCGGCCTCGTTGGAGTTCGCGCTGGACGCCGGAAAGACGGCCTACCTGATCAACGCACCGCTGGCCGAGGAGCTGGTGGAGGTGCTGAACCGGTTGAAATGAACCGGCGGGAGCCCGTGCCCATCACCACTTGAACAGCACCAAACTGATCGCCAGGCTGCCCATGCCAGCCACCAGGCCGTACACGGTTTCGTGGCCCTTGGCGTAGCGCTTGGCTGCCGGCAGCAGTTCGTCCAGGGCCAGGAACACCATCACGCCCGAAATGATCCCGAACACCCAGCCGAAGGTGGCGTGGTTGAGCACCCCGGACAGGGCCACATAGCCGATCGCCGCGCCGATCGGCTCGGCGAGCCCTGAGAGCAGGCTGGCGCCGAACGCATAGAACTTGTTCTGGGTGGCGAAATACACCGGCACCGCGATCGCGATGCCCTCGGGGATGTTGTGGATGGCGATGGCGAAGGCCAGCGGCATGCCGACCGAAGGGCTTTCCAGCGTGGCGAAGAACGTCGCCAGGCCCTCGGGGAAGTTGTGCGCGGTGATCGCCACGGCGGTCAGCAGGCCGACCCGCTTGATGTAGGCCTTGTTGTTGTCGCGGAACAGCGGGTCCTGCTTGTCCAGGCTTTCGTGCGGGTTCGGGATCAGGTGGTCGATCACCACGATCAGCAGCACGCCGACCAGGAAAGCTGCCGTGCCATACGCGAAGCCCAGCCGGGCGTCGTAGGCCTGGGTGAACGAGTCGATCGCCTTGTTGAGGATCTCGGTCAGCGAGACGAAGACCATCGCGCCACCGGCGAAGGCCAGGCCGAACGCCAGCAGCCGCGGGTTGGGCCGGCGCGAGAACAGCACCATGAGGCTGCCCAGCGCGGTGGCCAGGCCGGCGGCCAGGGTCACCGCCAGGGCGATCCATACGTTTTCACTGGAAATATCAGGCATCCGCCAACGCGTCCTTGTACGAGAAAAGTGCGCCATGCGATCCCAACCTCCGCAGCGCACCGCTCAAATGCGGTGCTGCGTGGGGGCGGTGTTCACCGGGCGCGTGGCGACGCGTTGATCCGACGGGCGCCTTGACGATCCATGATGCGCGGTTTGCGGCGGCTGACCTCACAACAAAGCGGCGATCAGCCGCCGCGACGCAGCCGTTCTTCGACCGCGAAGCACTGGTCGGGCTTGGGCTGCGGCGGATTGAAGCTGACCGGGACCTGGATCGTGGTCGAGACCGTCTGCCCGGCGCGGGTGGCGGCCTTGAACTGCCAGGCCTGCACGGCCTTCTGCGCCTGCTCGTCGAGCTGGGCGTTGCCGCTGCCGTTGGCGAGCTGGACCTGGCTGGGCTGGCCGTCGGCGGCGATGGTCACCTTGAAGGTGCTGGTGCCGCCGATCCCCTGGCAGGCCAGTTCGATCGGGTACTCTGGCGGTGGTGTCTTGACCGCGGCAACCTCGGTGGGCGCCGCGACCGGGGCGGCCGGCTCGGCCGGCGTCTTGTTGCAGCCGGCCAGGGCGGCCAGGGCAATGCTGGACAACGCGATGTACTGCAGTTTCATGGGCTTACTCCGTCAGGGCCGAGGCTTTTGCCGCGCAGATGAAGTCGTTTTCGCTCAGGCCACCCACGTCATGGGTGGAGAAGCGCACCACGGCGCGGTCGTAATGCACGCCCAGGTCCGGGTGGTGATCTTCGCGATGGGCCACCCAGGCCAGGGCATTCACGAAGGCCATGGTGCCGTGGTAGTTGTCGAAGCGGAAGGTGCGGGTCAGCGCCTGGCCGGCCTCGGCCAGCTCCCACCCGGGGATCTGCGCCAGCAGCTCGGTGACCCGGGCGGCGCCGAGCTTGTGGTCGCTGCCTTTACGCGGCACGCAATGGGCTTGCGCCAGCGGAATCAGGTCGGCCATGGGTTCCTCCACATCTGGATGACTGAACAATGCGCGGTCCGGTGTATAAACCAAATGAGCGCATAACAAGGGATTGGCTAGAATAGCCCGATGATCCAGATATCCGACACTGCCCAATCCTATTTCCGCAAGCTGATCGAACGTGAGGCCGTGCCCGGCATGGGCGTGCGCCTGACCGCCGTCGATGCGGGTACCCCGCGCGCTGATGCCCGCCTGGAGTTTGCCGATCCCGGCGAGCTGCTCGGTGACGAGTGGGCGGTGGACTGCGATGGCTTCACCCTCTATGTGGCCGCCACCAGCGTGGCTTGGCTCGATGGGGCCGAGATCGATTTCGTCACCAACGCCACCGGCAGCCAGCAGCTGACCATCAAGGCCCCCAAGATCAAGGGTGAGGCGCCGACCGAAGGCTCCTCGCTGGTCGAGCGCGTGCGCTGGGTGGTGGAGAACGAAGTCAATCCGCAGCTGGCCTCGCACGGCGGCAAGGTCGCGGTGCAGGAAGTCTCGGCCGAGGGCGTGGTGCTGCTGCGCTTCGGCGGTGGCTGCCAAGGCTGCGGCATGGCCGATGTCACGCTCAAGCAGGGTATCGAAAAGACCCTGATGGGACGGGTGCCCGGCATCACCGCGGTGCGCGACGCGACCGACCACGAAAGTGGCGACGCGCCGTACATTCCCCGCGGCACGGCTGCCTGATCCCGCTGCGTGCCACTGCGCCGGGCTGACGACATCCTCGATTGGCTGCTGGCTCGCCAGCCGGACAAGCGCATTCTCGAAAAAACCACGGGCCTCCCTTACGGGTGGGGCCTGTGGCTGCGTGCGTTATCCCCGTTGCCGCGACCGTTGCGCGCCAGCGAAGTACTTGCCGAGCTGGCCCAGCGTGAGCCGGTTCCCCACGGCGGACGCCTGCCGGAACTGAGTTTCGTCCAGGCGATGCGCCGCCTGCTCTGGCAGGGCTGGGATCCCGCACCGCGTGATCAGCGCTGGATGCGCTGGACCTCGGCGGTGATCAGCGCGCTGCTGCATCTGATGTTCGCGCTGCTGTTGCTGTGGGTGGCTTTGATCCGGCCGCCCAGCGAGCCGGACCAGGGCGGCGAGAGCGGGCGTGTGCAGGTGGCGTTCGTTGGGCGCGGCACGCCGCAGCAGGAGGAAGGCGCGCAACCCGCCGCTGCCCAGCCGGCCACGGCGGAAGCGGCGATCGCTGCGGCGATGGCCAATGCCCAGGCGATGGCGCAGGCCGAGGCCGATGCGCAGGCAGCCTCGGCCCCGCAGCCGACCGCAGCGCCGGCGCCGCCGAGCGAGCCGCAACCGGCGCCGCCCGCGCCTGCGACGCCTGCGGTGGAGCAGCCCGTCCAGGCGACGGAGGTGGCCCAGGCCACGACGGATTTCGTCGTGCCGCCGACCAGCGTGCCGCGCACCGAGGTGCGTGTGATGACGCGCGAGCCCCAGGAGGTTGCCGTCCGTGAGCGCACCGTGGTCACGGTGGAAGCGCCGGCGCCGCGTGCCACTGTGCCGGCGCCGCGCCTGGCCGAGCCGCAGTTGCGCACGCCTGAAGTGAGCGTGCAGGAACGGCAGGTCACTGTGATCGACGCGCCGACACCGAGCGTAGCCGTTCCCGGGCCGCGGGTGGAGGCCGCCGTGCCGCAACGTGACGTGCAGGTGCGCGAACGCGAGATCCGACCGGTGACCGCACCGGCGGTGAGTGTGGCCACGTTGCCCACGCGCGAGGTGGCCGTGCCCGGCCGATCGCCGGAGGTCGCCGTGCGCGAACGCGCGGTGCCCAACGCCGCACCGCGCCCGGCACCGCCCGCACCGGTTGCCGCAAGCAGTACGGCGACGGCTCCGGCCGCCACCCGCGCCAGCACTGCTGCGAGTACGTCCTCGGCGTCCGCTGCAACGCGGGCGCCGGCGAGCCCCTCCAAAGCGCCGCCAGGCAGCTGGACCACGCCCAACCGTTCCGACGACTGGGGTGCGGCCAATCATCCGCAGGATGCCGACCTCAATGGCCGGGCCGTGACTGCGACCCAAGGTACGGGCGGCAGCCTGTTCAAGGCCGACGGCAGCGTGCGCGTGCCTGGCCAGGACGGGCACGCAAACAGCGAGCGTGGCGCACCGGGCGGCGAAAAAGACGGCTGGAGCAAGGAGCGCATCGCGCAATCGGGCACGTGGCTCAAGCGCCCGCCCTACGACTACACCCCGACCTCGTTCGACAAGTACTGGGCGCCCAACGAATCGTTACTGGCCGAATGGGTCCGCAAGGGCATCAAGGCCGTGGAGATTCCGATCCCGGGCACGAGCTCGTCTATTTCCTGCGTGATTTCCGTGTTGCAGTTCGGTGGCGGGTGTGGCCTGAGCGATCCCAACATGCAGGATCAGCCGGCCATCGCGCGCCCGCCGCCGGATATTCCGTTCAAGAAAGACCTGCAGGAAGACAACGGCAGCCGATGAGGCTGCGCCTCATCGGCGGATGGAGCACCCCGAGGGTGGGTGCCCTCGGGTCAGGCATCAGGGGGGCCTCACAGCCACGCATGGCGCGGCTCTACCCCGAGAGGCGGCTACGGCGTCGCGGCGTCCTCGCCCAGTTCCACGTCTGCATCGCGCAGGGCCACGAACGCCCAGAACGGCACGTTGCTGTCGCCCCAGTAGCGGCTGGCTTCGTCCAGCACCTCCAGCAGCGTGTCGAACTCCGCGCCCGCCTCGCTGCGCAGCGCATCGGCGTCGTTGAAGAACAGGGCATAGCCGTTGGCCGGCAGCCACGCCAGGTCGCGCAGGTTGTCGGTCAGTGCATCCCAGTTGCCGCCGAAGCCGGTCGGAAAATCCAGGCGTGCGGCCAGCCGCATCAGCAGCGTGCGCTTGTCCTGGCAGCCGGCCAGATCGATCTGGATCACGCGCAGGCCGGCATCGCGCATTGCCGCCGACAAGGGGGCGACATCGTCATTGCCGATCGCATAGATGCCGGCGTTGTTGATGTCGTGCAGGCCCAACTCGAATCCGTCATGCGTCATTGCCAGCTCCCGGCAGGTGGAACGTCGAAACTGCGGAACGTTTCATAGTGATCATCGGTATAGAACCAGCCAGTAGGGGGTGTGCCGCCGGTGACGATACGCCGCGCGCCGCGATTGCCGGCGCCGGGCGTGTCCACCGTGTATTCGTGGTAGTAGCCGCGCGGCCGCTGTGGCAGGCGTTGTTCGCGGTTGCTGAAGATGCTGCCGTCCTGCCGATGCGGGAACGGACCGCCACGCTGGATCAGCGCGATGGTGTCGCGCGCTTCGGCGGGCAGGAACGGGGGCAGGGGATCATGCGTCGTCCCGCTCGATGTCGTCGGCGCACGCACGGCCGGCGCGCTGTCGGGCTGGGTCAGCGACGGGGCGAACTGCGGCGCGGGCGGGCGCTGGGCCAGTTTGATGGCGGCCAGGCCACCGATCAGCAGCACGATGGCGATCAACAACAGCAGCGGCTTGCGCATGAGGGGCCAGGGGCGATGGGTGAGGGGACTACTCTACTGCGATCATCGCCCGGCACGGTGAGGCCCAGCCGAACGGCCCTGCTGCACGGTAGCGTGTCTGCTGCACCTGCATGCACCGTCACTGTCGCGTAACGGTCCCGACACGGGATCGACCGCGCAGGACGAAGTTTCCTTTACATGACCCTTGGTAAGCTTGCCGGCCATCCCCATCATCGACTCCGCAACGCCCGGTCTTTGCCGGGTGAGTGAGCTATCAGGAGAACCACATGGCCTATACCCTCCCCAAGCTGTCCTACGCCTACGACGCGCTCGAGCCGCATATCGACGCAGCGACGATGGAAATCCACCACACCAAGCATCACCAGACGTATATCAACAACGTCAACGCCGCGCTGGAAGGCACCGAATATGCCGACCTGCCGGTTGAAGAGCTGGTCAAGAAGACCAAGTCCCTTCCGGAAAACCTGCAGGGCGTCGTGCGCAACAACGGCGGCGGCCATGCCAACCACACCCTGTTCTGGACCGTGATGTCGCCCAACGGCGGCGGCGCACCGGTGGGCGATGTGGCCAAGGCCATCGATTCGCAGCTGGGCGGCCTGGAAAAGTTCAAGGAAGCCTTCACCAAGGCAGCCCTGACCCGCTTCGGCAGCGGCTGGGCCTGGCTGAGCGTCACCCCGGACAAGAAGGTCGTGGTGGAAAGCAGCGCCAACCAGGACAGCCCGCTGATGGACGGCAACACGCCGATCCTGGCCCTGGACGTGTGGGAACACGCGTACTACCTGAAGTACCAGAACCGTCGCCCGGAATACATCGGCGCGTTCTTCAACGTCGTCGACTGGAACGAAGTCGAGCGTCGTTATCAGGAAGCCATTGCCTGATCGGCACGGTGATCTGAAAGACGAACGGCCAGGCAGCGATGCCTGGCCGTTTTTCGTTGGGCGTACCAGCGCTGCACGGCTCAGGGCGCCGCGGTGCTCTCCGGCGTCTGCAGGCGCAGGGTCGCCATGGTGCCCAGCCGCATCGCCGCCGCGTCGCCCTCGCTGGCCGGCAGCTTGATGCTGTCCTGGCGGATGCCACCGAAGTGCTTGACCTGGAACAGCACGTCCAGACCGTGGCCGCGTGCCGCGCCGGCCAATGACGGCGGGTCCACGCGTTCGCCGGGGTTCTTGCGGGCCGGCTGGAAGCCGGGGGTGCTGCCGACCAGCTCGGTGATCTCGGCCGAAAAGTCGCCGGCGATCAACGACGGCAGACCGTCAGCGGTGGCGCCGATCCAGGTCATCAGATCGCTGGTCTGGTGCCGTCGGACCTGCGCGTCGTCCGGCTCCGGCCGCAGCCGGGCCACGTAGATGTTGATCAGTTCCTCGCGCAGCTTGATCCGCAGCATGCCGGCCGCGCTGAACTGCCCGGGCGGGTGCAGCAGGGTGACGGCGTCATCGGTCACCGGCAGCCGGGTCAGCATCGCGCTGCCGTAGCGCAGCGGCTGGCTGGGCGGATCGGCGGTGACGAAATCGCAGCTGTAGCGCAGCCGGCTGGCCAGCCAGCAGGCGGGGTTGCGGCCCTGCGTCTGCAGCACACGCTGTACTGCGATCACGTCCGGCTGCATCGACTCCAGCAACTGCAGTACCTGGTCCCGCCGTTGCTGCCACTGCGCATCATCCTGGGTCGGCAGTTCCAGCGTGGCGATCTTGAGCGAGGGCAGGGCATCGTCGGCCTGACGTGCATGCGCCCAGGCGGCGGGGGCCGCCAGCAACAGCAGCAGGATCCAGCCTGTCCAACGTCGGGTCCCGCCAGTGATGTGCGTGCGCATAACGATAAGTTTACGCGTCCGCCGTCGACGATCCGTGACACGGGTGGCATCGCGCGCGGTCGTTTTCAGCCCGCCTGCCATGTCCGCCGGCCCCTGTCATGCAGCTGTGCAGCGTGCGCTGGGGTAGGGGCTTCCGGTAATCTTTGTCCTTTCGTGTTCGCAGGACAGCCCCACAGGATGAGCAATATCGCAGCCGCCAGCGCAGGCAAAGGAAAGATGCCGCGCCAGATTCCCTACATCATCGGCAATGAGGCCTGCGAACGCTTCAGCTTCTATGGGATGCGCAACATCCTGGTGCAGTTCCTGATCACCTCGCTGCTGCTGCAGGAGATCACCGCCGATGGCCGGGCCGGCGAGGCCAAGGACATCATGCACAGCTTCATGATCGGCGTGTATTTCTTCCCGCTGCTCGGTGGCTGGCTGGCCGACAAGTTTTTCGGCAAGTACCACACCATCCTGTGGTTCAGCCTGATCTACTGCGCCGGCCATGCCTGCCTGGCCATCTTCGAGGACAGCCGCCAGGGCTTCTTCGTCGGCCTGGGCCTGATCGCGCTGGGCGCCGGTGGCATCAAGCCGCTGGTGGCCTCGTTCATGGGCGACCAGTTCGACCAGAGCAACAAGCATCTGGCCAAGATCGTGTTCGACGCCTTCTACTGGATCATCAACTTCGGCTCGCTGTTCGCCTCGCTGCTGATTCCGCTGGCGCTGAAAAACCTCGGTCCGTCGTGGGCCTTCGGCATCCCGGGCATCCTGATGTTCGTGGCCACCTTCGTGTTCTGGATGGGCCGCAAGCGCTATGTGCTGGTCCCGCTGCCGCCGAAGGACCCGCATTCGTTCGGCAACGTCGTGCGGACCGCGCTGTCGGCGCAGGTGCCGGGCAAGGGGCGGCCGGGCCGTACCCTGGCCATCCTCGGTGCGGTGCTGGCGGTGGCCTCGATGGGCCTGGTCGGCAGCCTGGGGATCGTGATCTGCCTGTGCATCGCGCTGGTCCTGCTGCTGGCCGGTATCGGCGGCGGCACCTGGATCCAGCTGGACCGCGCCCGTGCGGTGCATCCGGCCGAGGCGGTGGAAGGCGTGCGCTCGGTGCTGCGCGTGCTGGTGATCTTCGCGCTGACCACCCCGTTCTTCTCGCTGTTCGACCAGAAGGCCTCGACCTGGGTCCTGCAGGGCCAGCAGATGGCGATGCCGAGCTGGTTCACCGCCTCGCAGATGCAGGCGCTGAACCCGCTTCTGGTGATGATCCTGATCCCGTTCAACAACCTGGTGCTGTACCCGATGCTGCGCCGTTTCGGCTTCGAGCCGACCGCGCTGCGCCGGATGACCGCCGGTATCGCCTTCAGCGGCCTGGCCTGGATCGTGGTCGGCGGTATCCAGGTGATGATGGATGGCGGCAACGTCATGTCCATCTTCTGGCAGATGCTGCCCTACGCGCTGCTGACCTTCGGTGAGGTGCTGGTCTCGGCCACCGGCCTGGAGTTCGCCTACAGCCAGGCGCCGCAGGCGATGAAGGGCGTGGTGATGAGCTTCTGGAACCTGACCACCACCATCGGCAACCTGTGGGTGCTGCTGTCCAACGCGGCGGTGCGCAACGATACGGTGACCCACCAGATCGCCAGTACCGGGTTGAGCGAGGCGGCGTTCCTGATGTTCTTCTTCGCCGGCTTTGCTTTCCTGGCGGCGTTGGCCTTCGGTTGGTATGCCAAGCGCTATCGTATGGTCGACAACTACCGCACCGCCTGAGCCTGACATGACCCCAGTCAACCTGCTGCTGATCGCCATCACCGTCATCGTGTCGTGGATGGCGTTCAAGAACCGCGCGCTGGCCGACCGCCTGATCCTGTGGCCGCCGGCAGTGGATCGCAACCGTCAGTACGATCGCCTGATCACCTACGGGTTCATCCACGCCGACCTGTCGCACCTGGCGTTCAACATGATCACGCTGTTCTTCTTCGGCGGCTTCATCGAACAGGTGATGCTGCAGTTGAGCGGCAGCTACCTGACCTATCCGGCGTTCTACCTGGGCGCGTTGCTGGTCTCGATCCTGCCCAGCTACCTGAAGAACCAGAAGAACCCGAACTACCTCAGCCTGGGGGCGTCCGGTGCGGTCTCGGCGGTGCTGTTCGCCTTCATCCTGATCAAGCCGTGGTCGATCATCCTGGTGCTGTTCATTCCGGCCCCGGCGATCATCTATGCGGTGTTCTACGTGGGCTACAGCATCTGGATGGACCGCCGTGGCGGCGACCGGATCAACCACAGTGCACATCTGGCCGGTGCGGCCTTCGGCGTGCTGTTCATGCTGGCCATGCAGCCGAGCATCTTCAGCCACTTCCTGCGTGAGCTGAGCAACCCGACCTTCCGCCTCGGCGGTTGAGCCGGCACGTACCGGCCCAAGGCCGGTACGTATCCAGGCACCCTGGACGGCCGCGGATCACGCGGCCTTCTTGCCGTCCACGCCATAGGTGCTGAGCAGGCGGGCGTAGACCTCGTTGTCGATCTGGTCGAATTCCCAGCCCTGCGTCTGGCCGTTCACGGCCAGCTGGAACAGGCCTTCGAGCAGCGAGCTGTCGGCATCGCCGTGGGCGGTGGGGGCGGGTGCGGTGTTGTCCATGCGGACCTCCGGAAAGCGGGTGCGTGCAGGCAGGTCTTCGCAAAAGCCATGCCAGCTTTTACGCCCTGTCCGACGCTGATATCGGCCGGAAGGCGCCCGGCTTTAGGGCTGGATGTGACGCATCACGTCGCTGCTTGCCCCTGTTCAGGCTTCACGCGATCATGGCGGCCGGCTGCGCACTATCGCTGCAGTCGCCGCAGGAGACACCGCTCATGGCTTCGGTCACGCCGCCCGGACTGGCTTACGAGGTGGAGCACGATCTGGCCCATCACCGGTTCCAGGCCCGGGTCAAAGGGCATCTGGCGCTGCTGGATTACCAGATCAAGCGCAAGCGGATGATCATCACCCACACCGAGGTGCCCGAGCCGATCGCCGGCCGCGGCATCGCGGGTGAGTTGACCAAGGTGGCGCTGCGCTATGCACGCGAACAGAAATTCAAGGTGGTGCCGGCCTGCGCTTACGCTGAGGCGTTCCTGCAGCGGCACGAGGAGTACGACGACCTGCTGGTCCGATGACGACAGAGGGTCATGCTTCAGGGATGGCCGATCATGATGGTGGGTTACAACAAGGGGATTTCAGGATGAACATCGCAGGAAACCGTCGCGCGCTGCGCGCCAGCGCGTTGGCCGTGGCCATGGGCGTGGTGGTGCTGGCAGGCTGCAAGCGCGACGGCGACACACACGCCCCGGCGGCACCGGTCGACACGGCTGCCGAACCGGCCGCACCCGCGGTCGCTCCCGACGCGCCGGTCGAACTGCGCGACGTGATCGAGACCTCGCCGCAGGCCGTGGTCGGGATCACCTACCCGCCGGACATCGCGCGGTATCCGGGCCTGGCCAAGGCGCTGGGTGGCTACGCCGACAGTGCGCGGGCAGAGCTGCAGCAGGCGCTGGACGGGCTGGGCAATGACAAGCCGACCATGCCCTACGAGCTCTCGCTGACCTTTGAGAAGGTGCTCGAGACACCGCAGCTGGTGGTGGTCACGGCCGATGGCAGCCGGTACACCGGCGGTGCCCACGGTGAGCCGCTGGTGGCGCGCTTCGTGTGGCTGCCGGAGCAGCAGCAGATGCTGACTGCCGACAAGCTGGTGGCCGATGACAAGGGCTGGAAGGCGATCAGCGATTACGTGGCCGACCAGCTGCGCGAACGCGTGGCCACACGCCTGAGCGGCGATGAGCTGGAGCCGGCGCAGATGCAGGAGTCCCTGCGCAACGCCAGCCGGATGATCGCCGATGGCACCGGGCCCAGCGCGGACAACTTCAGCCAGTTCCAACCGCTGACCGGTTCCGACGGACGCATCTCTGCGATACGCTTCGTGTTCCCGCCCTACCAGGTAGGGCCGTACTCGGACGGCACGCAGACCGTGGACGTCCCGGCCGCCGTGCTGGTGCCGCACGCGGGTCAGGATGTGGCGGGGCTGTTCGCCCGGGGCTGATCGACGGAGGCGACGTGGACGCTGGGCTGCAACGACGGGTCACAGGGTTGCTGCATGAAGCGGGGGTCACCGTCGATGGTGACCAGCCGCAGGACATCACGGTGCATGACCCGCGCTTCCATGCGCGGGTCATGGCCCAAGGCTCGCTGGGCCTGGGCGAGAGTTACATGGACGGGCAGTGGGACGCCCACTCGCTGGACGACTTCCTCTTCCACTTGATGCAGGCGCATCTGGACGAGCGTGTGCACGGCTGGCGCGATCTGGCCGATGCGCTCAAGGCGCGGGTGTTCAACCTGCAGGCCGGCGCCGGCAGCTTCGAGGTCGGCCGCCGCCATTACGATCTGGGCAATGATCTGTACGAGGCGATGCTCGGCCAGCGGCTGGTCTACAGCTGCGGTTACTGGCGCGAGGCGACGGACCTGGATGCGGCGCAGGAGGCCAAGCTCGATCTGATCTGCCGCAAACTGGGGCTGCGTCCTGGTCAACGCATCCTGGATATCGGCTGTGGTTGGGGCGAGGCGCTCAAATTCGCGGCCGAGCGCTACGGCGTGTCCGGGGTGGGCGTGACGATCTCGCACGAGCAGGCGGAATATGCACGGCAGTTGTGCGCGGGGTTGCCGATCGAGATACGGCTGCAGGATTACCACGAGGTGGAGGAATCCTTCGACGCGATCCTGTCGGTAGGCATGTTCGAGCACGTGGGCGACAAGAACTATCGCGGGTATTTCGAGATGGCGCGGCGCTGCCTCCGGCCGGAAGGGTTGTTCCTGCTGCATTCGATCGGCAGCAATCTGTCGCGGCATCGCACCGACCCGTGGATCGCAAAGTACATCTTCCCGAACTCGATGTTGCCCTCGGCAGCGCAGATGACCGAGGCGTTCGAGGGTTTGTTCGTGCTGGAGGACTGGCACAACTTCGGCACCGATTACGACAGGACGCTGCAGGCGTGGCGGGCCAACATCGAGGCGGCGTGGCCGCGGCTGGATGCCCAGCGCTATGACGAGCGGTTCCGCCGGATGTGGCGGTTCTATCTGGCCGGTTCGATGGCAAGCTTCCGCTGCCGCCATGCGCAGTTGTGGCAGCTGGTGTTGTCGCCGAACGGCGTGCCTGGAGGCTATGTGGCGCCGCGGTGAGATGAGATGGCCGCACAAAAAAACGCCCGGCACTGCCGGGCGTTTTTCGTTGTGCACGTCGTTGAGGCGGACGCTTACTTCTTGCCGTCGCCGGAGGTCAGGCCGCGCTTTTCGAGCAGCGGCTCGATCTGCGGGGCATGGCCGGCGAAGTTCTGGAACAGTTCCATCGCATCTACGCTGCCGCCCTTGGAGAGCAGGGTCTGGCGGAAGTGGTCGCCGTTCTTGCGGCTCAGGCCACCGTTTTCGCGGAACCACTTCTGGGTGTTGGCATCGAGCACCTCGGACCAGATGTAGGCGTAGTAGCCGGCCGAGTAGCCGCCCATGATGTGGCTGAAGTACGGGGTCTTGTAACGCGGCGGGACCGGCGCGTAGAAGATGCCGTCCTTGGCCAGGGCCTCGGCTTCGAACTTCATGACGTCCTTCGCCGCCGGAACCTGGTCCGGGCCGATCTGGTGCCAGCGCTGATCCAGCATGGCCGCACCGAGGTATTCGGTGGTGGCGAAGCCCTGGTTGAACTTGGCGGCGGCGACGACCTTGTCAAGCAGGGCCTGCGGCATGGCCGTGCCGTTCTGGTAGTGCTTGGCGTAGTTCTTCAGGATGACCGGGTCATCGGCCCACATCTCGTTGACCTGCGAGGGGAACTCGACGAAGTCGCGCGGCACCGAGGTGCCCGAGAAATACGGGTACTTCACGTTCGAGAACATGCCGTGCAGGGCGTGGCCGAATTCGTGGAAGGTGGTGGTCACTTCATCCCAGGTCAGCAGGGTCGGCTTGCCGGCCGGCGGCTTGGGGATGTTGAGATGGTTGGCGACCACCGGCTTGAAGCCGGTCAGTTCGGACTGCGAGACGTAGGAGTTCATCCACGCACCGCCGCGCTTGGAGGCGCGTGCATACGGGTCGAAGATGAAGATCGCCAGCTGGCTGCCGTCGGCATCGAACACGTCGTAGACGGTGACGTCGTCGTGGTAGACCGGCAGGTCGGTGCGCTGCTTGAAGGTCAGGCCGAATTCGAGCTGGGCGGCGTGGAAGACGCCGTTCTCGAGCACGTTCTTCATTTCGAAGTACGGCTTGAGCTGGGATTCGTCGAAGTTGTATTTGGCCTGGCGGACCTTCTCGCTGTAGAACGCCCAGTCCCAGGCTTCCAGCTTGAAGGTCGGCTTGCCGGCGGCCTTCTGTTCCTTGTCGATCATCGCCTGCAGGTCGGCAGCTTCGCGCTTGGCGTTGGCGACGGCGGCCGGGGCGAGCTGGCCGAGCATGGCGTTGACCGCTTCGGGGGTCTTGGCGGTCTGGTTGGTCAGGTTGTAGGCGGCGAAGTTCGCAAAGCCCATCAGCTTGGCCTTGTCGGCACGCAGCTGCATGATGCGCGAGACCAGGGCGGTGTTGTCGTACTCGCCGCCGCGGCTGCCGCGGGTCACCGAGGCTTCGTAGATCTTCTGGCGCAGGGCGCGGTTGGCCAGGTTGGTCAGCGGCGGCTGGCCGGTGGTGTTGAGCAGGGTGATGACGTACTTGCCGTCCTGGCCGCGGGCCTTGGCGGCTTCGGCAGCGGCGGAGATCTGCTCCTGCGAGAGGCCGTCCAGTTCCTTGACGTCATCGACGGTGATTGCCGAAGCGTTCACTTCGGCCAGCACGTTCTGGCTGAACTTGGTACCCAGGTTGGCCAGTTCGGCGTTCATTTCCTTGAGCTTGGTCTTGTCGGCTTCGGACAGCTTGGCGCCGGCGCGGACGTAGCTCTCGTAGTACTTCTCGACCAGGCGCACGCCTTCGGCGTCGAGGCCGAGCTGGGTGCGGGTGTCATACAGGGTCTGGATGCGGGCAAACAGCTTGCCGTTCAGCGCGATGGCGTCGCTGTGCGCGGCGAAGCGGGCGGAGTAGTCGGCCTGCAGCTTCTTGCGTGCGTCGTTGGTGTCGGCACCGACCAGGCTGAAGAAGACGGTGGTGGCGCGGTCCAGGGTCTCACCGCTCTTTTCCAGCGCGATGAGGGTGTTGTCGAAGGTCGGCTTGGCCTTGTTGTTGGCGATCGCCTCCACTTCCTTGAGCTGCTGGGCCATGCCGGCGTCGAAGGCGGGGGCGAAGTCGCTGTCCTTGATCTTGTCGAACTGCGGGAAGTGCAGCGGCAGCGGGCTGTCGGCGAAGAACGGGTTGGCCTGCTGGGCGGTGGTCGCGGCCGGGGTGGCGGCGGTGGCGGAATAGGCGGGCAGGGCAAGGCCGAGGGTCACGGCGACGGCGAGGGCAAGACGGGTGGTCAAGGGGAGTTCTCCGGTCAGACAAGTCTTTGAGGGTAACCCGAGCCGTCGGGAGGGGGCTTGTGTCGAAAGGCATGTTTTGGCCGGGCAGGGCATTCTAAGATCAGGTCTTTCCAACGGAGTTCCCTGCCATGACCACTGCCTTCGATTTCCCGTTCGTGGACCTGTCGGGTCAGCCGCAGGCGTTGGCGCAGTACCGGGGCAAGGTGTTGTTGCTGGTCAATGTGGCCAGCAAGTGTGGCTTCACGCCGCAGTACGAGGGGCTGGAGGCGCTGTGGCGGGAGTTCGGGCCGCGGGGGCTGGTGGTGGTCGGGTTTCCCTGCGATCAGTTCGGGCACCAGGAGCCGGGCGATGCGGCGCAGATCGGGGAGTTCTGTTCGCTGACCTATGGGGTCAGCTTCCCGATGTCGGACAAGGTGGAGGTCAACGGCGACGGGGCGGATCCGCTGTGGCAGTGGCTCAAGGCCGAGAAAGCCGGGGTGCTGGGCACACGGGGGATCAAGTGGAACTTCAGCAAGTTCCTGGTGGGCCGCGATGGGCAGGTACTGGGGCGCTACGCGCCGACCGATACGCCGGCATCGCTGCGCGGGGATATCGAGGCGGCGCTGGGCTGAGGGCGTCGCCCGGTCTGGGCCGGGCGATCGGGGGAGCGCCGGCCACTGGCCGGCGGCTCGTGTTGCATCACCGCGGTGGGGTTCAGCCACGCGTGGCGTGGCTGGTCCTCATTTTTCGACGAAGGCGCGTTCGAACACGTAGTGGCCCGGGATACCAATGCGCGGGGAGGTCTGGAAGCCGCGGCTGTCCAGCACGGTGCGCAGGTCGGCCAGCATCTGCGGGCTGCCGCAGATCATGGCGCGGTCGTTTTCCGGATCCAGCGGCGGCAGGCCGAGGGTTTTCTGCATCTCGCCGCTTTCCATCAGCGAGGTCAGGCGGCCCTGGTTGGGAAAGGCTTCGCGGGTCACGGCCGGGTAGTAGAGCAGCTTGTCGCCGATCATCTCGCCAAGGAATTCGTGCTCGCGCAGTTCCTTCTCGAACAGGTCGCGGTAGGCCAGGTCCTTTTCGTAGCGCACGCCGTGGGTGAGGATCACCTTGTCGAAGCGTTCGTAGGTTTCCGGGTCCTTGATCACCGACAGCCATGGCGCCAAGCCCGTGCCGGTGCCAAGCAGGTACAGGTGCTTGCCCGGGTGCAGATCGCTGATCAGCAGGGTGCCGGTGGGCTTCTTGCCGACCAGCACCTTGTCGCCGGGCTTGATGTGCTGTAGGCGCGAGGTCAGCGGGCCGTCCTGGACCTTGATGCTGAAGAACTCCAGGTTTTCTTCCCAGTTGGCACTGGCGATGGAGTACGCGCGCAGCAACGGGCGCGCTTCGGTTTCCAGGCCGATCATCACGAACTGGCCGTTCTCGAAGCGGAAGCCGCTGTCGCGGGTCGTGGTGAAGCTGAAGTAGGCGTCGGTCCAATGACGGACCTCAAGCACCGTTTCGGCGCCAAAAGCGGAAGACATGGGGGTGGGGTTCTGGTCGGTTTCGTCGGGTCTAGTTTATCTCAAATGAGATAAATTCTCATTGACTGGCCGGACAGGCCCGTCAGACATGGGTTTCAGCGGTAGCCGGCGGCCTGCAGCTCGAACAGTTCGGCATAGCGGCCGCCCTGGGTCATCAGTTCGGCATGGGTGCCGCTGGCCTCGATCCGGCCGCCGGCCAGCACCAGGATGCGGTCGGCCATGCGCACCGACGAGAAGCGGTGCGAGATCAGTACCGCGGTACGGTTGTCGGACAGTTCCTTGAAGCGCTGGAACACCTCGAACTCGCTGCGGGCATCCAGCGCCGCGGTGGGTTCATCCAGGATCATGACCTGCGCATCGCGCATGTAGGCCCGTGCGATGGCGATCTTCTGCCACTGGCCACCGGACAGGTCCACGCCCATCTTGAAGCGTCGGCCGATCAGCTGGTCGTAGCCACCGGGCAGGCCGGCGATCACCTCATCGGCCATGCCGCGCCGGGCGGCATCGCGGATACGCGCATCGTCGGTCATCGCCTCGACCAGGCCGACGCCGATGTTCTCGCCGGCGCTGAGGTTGTAGCGCACGAAATCCTGGAAGATCACCCCCATGTTGGCGCGCAGGTCATCGAGGTCGTAGTCGCGCAGGTCGCGGCCATCGAGCAGGATGCGGCCTTCATCGGGGTCGTACAGGCGGGCGAGCAGCTTGACAAGGGTGGTCTTGCCGGCACCGTTCTCGCCGACCAGCGCCAGCACTTCGCCGGCACGCAGGTCGAAATCCAGATGGCGCACGGCCCAGCTTTCGGCATCGGGATAGCGGAAGCCGACATTCTCGAACACGAAGCCCTGGGTAATCGGTTGCGGGATGGCGATGGCGTCCGGGCGCGAATGGATTTCCGGTTCGATCTGGAAGAACGAGAACAGGTCGTCCAGGTACAGCGCTTGCCCGGCGACCTGCGAAAAACCGATCAGCAGGCCTTCCAGCAGCTGGCGCAGACGCAGGAAGCTGCCGGCCAGGAAGGTCAGGTCGCCGATCGAGAAATCGCCGCGCACGGTGCGCCAGGCGATGTAGGCGTACGCCGCGTAATAGCCCAGCGTCCCGAGCGCGGCCAGCAGCGTGCCCCAGATCGCGCGCTTGCGGGCCAGGGCGCGGTTGGCGAGATAGAACTTCTCGGCGAGTAATTTATAGCGGTCGATCAGGAAGCGATGGAGGTTGAAGATCTTCACCTCTTTCGCGGTTTCCACGCTCGCCCCGATCTGGCGCAGGTACTCCAGTTGCCGACGCTCCGGTGTCCACTGGAAATTGAGGCTGTAACCGGCGGCATTGAAATGCGATTCGCCGATGAAGGCCGGGATCAGCGCGACCGCCAGCAGCAGGATCAACCAGGGCGCGTAGACGATCAGGCCGACCGCGAGGCTGGCTACGGTGATGCTGTCCTGCACCTGGCCGAACAGCTGGCTCATCAGGTTCATCCGGCCCATGGTCTGGCGCCGCGCACGGTCCAGTTTGTCCTGCAGGTCGGGGTCTTCGAAATCCTCCAGGTCCAGCTCGGCCGCGTGTTCCATCAGGCGCACGCTGGTGACGTTGGTGAACAGCTCCGACAGCAGCGTATCGGCGTAACTGACCATGCGGCCAAGCAGGTCCGAGGCCATCGCCAGGCCGAACTCGAGCGCGAGCAGGCCGAGCAGCGGGTTGAGCAGGCCGCTGGAGAGCGCCTCACCGAACGGCGGAAAGCCGGCGTCGTGCTGGCTGAGGTGCACGGCGGCGTCGATGATCAGCTTGCCGACGTACAACATCGCTACCGGCAGCAACGCGCGGATCACGCGCAGGCCGAGGCTGGCCAGCGTCAGCCCCGGGCTGGTCTGCCAGACCTGGCGCAGGAACGGGGGCAGGTTGCGCATCGCATTGACGCGCTCACGCAGGCTGGGATTCTTCTGGCCGGGTGCACCGGCAGCGGGGGAGGCGGGCATGGGCGACATTGTGCGCGTCGCCCGCGTGGTTTGCAGATGAAGCCTGCCGCCTGCGCTGCCGGTGCGTGCCATGACGGCCCATCGGCCCGTGTCGCCAACGCGCTACGGCGACGGCCTGCTGATGGGTTGGAGCAGCTGCATCTGGTCGATGATGGCGGCGGTGATGGCGGCCGTTGATGTGGTATCCGGGATCTGACGATAGTCGGCGTCGCGTACCTCGATGCCATAGGGCCGCACGATCAGCGCCCGAGGGCCGACGCGCACCGCGCGCTGGGTCCATGACTCCACCAGCAGCGGGCGCATCGGCGGCAGCGGGCCGAACAGGTCCAGCCCCGCCGAATGGTCCGAGGGCGGATTGCTGCAGGCCAGCAGGTGGCGCAGCAGCGTCGGTGCAATATCGATGTGGCTGGTGATGGCCGGTTGTTTGGCGGCTGCCCGGCCCGGCCAGCGGATCGCCATCGGCACACGGGTCTGCACGTCGCTGAAATTTCCGTTGTGCCCCCAGTCGTTCTGGCCGAGATCGTTGAAGGACTCGCCGTGATCACTGGTGATGATCACCACGGTATCGTCGCGGCGGCCGCTGTCATCCAGGGCCTGCAGCAACTGGCCGATCAGGGTGTCGGCCTTGAGCACGGCATTGCGGTAGCGGTTGAACAACGGTGCGGGGTCCGTGCCGCGATGGGTTTTGAGGTGATCACCGGATCTGGCCTGGGGCAGGAACCGGTGCTCTGCGTCGGCCGGAACGGCATAGGGCGCATGGGCACTGTCCAGCAGCATGAACCCGAAGAACGGTGTCTCGGCGGGCTGCGCGCGCAGGGCAGCGGCCAGCTGATTTACAACGTAACGATCACGCAGATCCTGGGCGACGTCATTCGGCGCGGTATGCAGCGGCGCGGCGACCTGCGCGAACACGGCCCGATCCATGCGGGCGCCCTGCAGGGAAGCGCCACCATACAGATGGAACTGGTAGCCACGCTGGTCCAGCTGGCGCAGCAGCTCCGGACCGCGGCGGTGGTGGATCATGGTGTTGGTATGCAGGGCCGGCAGGCCGTAGAACAGCCCAAACAAGCCATGCATGGTGTTGTTGCCGGTGCTGTAGTGCTGCTCCGCCTGCCATCCCTGCGCGGCGAATTGGCTGGCATTGGGCATCTGCGCAGGTGTGAGCATGTCATGACGCAGCGAATCGACCACGATCATCAGCACGTTCATGGGCCGCTCCGCGCGGCACTGCAAAGGCTGGTGCGGGTACTGCAGGGCGGCGGTGGTGCTGGGCTGCCCCGTCAGCTGGCGTTGCCTGCCGTCTTCCTGTGCCCAGCCCAGCCTGGCCAGCTGGCGCCGCGCAGTCGCGGTGTGCAGCCAGGGAATGGGGCGCAGTCCGGTCATGGCATCGGCTCGGCTGCGCGCGTCGTACCAGATCGCCAGGCCTTGGGTGATCGGCAGCAGGGGGAGCAGCACCCACAGCCAGCGGGCGCGCGGGAGCGCGGCAATGCGCCGGTGTCTAAGCCAGCGCGCGAACAGCAGCTGCAGCGTGGCCATGCCGGCGAGCACGCCGCCGGCGACCAGACAGGACACGGTGGTCAGGCCGAGCTGTTCCATTAGACGACCGCTGAGCAGCAGGCCGATGACCAGACCATTGAGATGAAAACCGAACTGGTGGAACACCCGCGCATCGATGAGCAGCGCAATCCACCACAGCGTGGTCAGCGTGACCACGCTGGGCAATGCCAGCGCACGCAGTGGCTTGATCTTGATGTTGCCCAGCAACCAGCCAGGCAGGCAGCACACAGCCAGGGCGAGGATCAGTTGGCTTGCCAGTGCCACGGCGACAAACAGCTGCGCGTCGATGGCAGCGGGCCATGTGACGTTCAACAGCACCGGCAGGGAGGATCCGGCCGCGTTGATGAGCAGATACGCGGTCAACCACGCAGTCGGGTGTGGATGAAGCGTTGCGCTGCGCGTGTGTGTCATGCAGTCCGGTCCTGCCCAAAAAGAGGGCGGACCGTACTGCGAACCGTGGCGTGGCTGAGGTGTTATTTGAACAAGAAATCAGCGAGGTGTTTTGGATAGGCGCACCCACTGTTTTCTGTCCTGAAAGTCCGAGTTCCATGTCAGAAATACCCCTGCTTTGCGCTCACGCGCTGCGTGCGCGCATGCAGGTGCGATTCAGTCACTCCGTGCGAGCGCTTGGACAAGGCGGCTCAGCGCGTTCCCGCCAGCAAATCACGGCAGCGGCGGCAACAGCCCGGCGCCGAGGCGGTTCCAGGCATTGATCACCGCGATGCCCATGCTGAGGTCGCTGATGCCCTTTTCATCGAAGTGCGGCAACAGCGCTTCGTACGCGGCATCCGAAGGCGCTGCGCTGCTCAGCCGGGTCAGTGCCTCAGCCCAGCCCAGGGCGGCGCGCTCGCGTGCGTTGAAGAAACGGCTCTCGTGCCAGGCCGGCAGCGTATCGAGCTTGCGCGGTTCGATTCCCCCCTTGCGCAGGGTGGTGCCGTGCATGTCCATGCAGTAGCCGCAGCCATTGATCTGCGAGACACGCAGGAACACCAGCTCCATCAACACAGGATCGATCGAGCTGTCGTGCACGGCCTTGCTGGTGGCCAGCAGGCCCTTGAAGGCCTCGGCGGCGAGGCGGGTATACGGAACGCGGGGTAAGCTGGACATCGGGGACTCCATGACGGCCGCAGCGGCCGTCTTCATCAGGAGGACGCGCCAGCGTCGCGCGCTGTGACAAACGCGGTGAGTTTTTCCGGATTGAGCACGCTGAGCACGCGCACGATGCGCCCCGCATCGACCGTGATCATCGTGACCGAGTGCAGCTGGTCGCCGGCAAAGCGCAGGATCGCCGGCTCGCCGTTGACCTGGCCGAGCTGCGCCGGATGCTGGCCGTTGCGGCGCGCGATCGCCCAGTACAGCTGCGCGATGCGCTCGGCGCCGAGTAGTGGACGGATGGCCGCCGTCACGCGGCCCCCGCCATCGGAGATCATCTCGGCGTTGGCGTCGAGCAGTGAGCGTATCGACGCCAGGTCACCCCGCTGGGAGGCGTCCATGAAACGCGCCAGCAACTCGCGGTGCTGTGCGGCCGGGACCGTGAAGCGGGGCGCGCCGGTCTGCAGGCGCTGCCGCGCCCGGTGTACCAGCTGCCGGCAGTTGGCCGGGGAGTGCTCCAGCAGCGGGGCGATGTCCGGGTAGTCGTAATCGAACACGTCCTTGAGCAGGAAGGCGGCACGCTCATCCGGCTTGAGCTGCTCCAGCAGTGCCAGGAAGGCTACGGAGACCTCGTCGGCCAGGGCATGGCGCTGGGCCGGGTCCTGCAGCGGATCCGGGTCCAGGGCGATCTCCAGCGGCTCCGGCAGCCACGGCCCGACGTAGTCCACGCGCGCGCTGCGCAGGGCGCGCAGGCGGTCCAGGCCGAGCCGGGTGGTGGCGGTGACCAGCCAGCCCTCCGGATCGCGGATCACGGCGGTATCGGCGCCCTGCCAGCGCAGCCAGGCGTCCTGGACGATGTCCTCGGCGTCGCTGCGGCTGCCCAGCAGGCGGTAGGCCAGGGCGAGCAGGCGGGGGCGGTGGGTCTGGAAGGTATCGGTCGGAGTCATGCCGGGAGGACGCGGCCGGGCGGGCCGCTGTGACAGGGCTGGGCGGCCACTGTGCACCAAAAGCCGCGGCCGCGAGCGATTCTCAACGCCGCCGGGCGGTCCTTGTTAAAATCGGCGGTTCAACCCCCGCCAGCCTCCAGCAAGCGAGCAAGTCGTGACATCGATCAAGCAGGAAGACCTCATCCAGTCCATCGCCGACGCGCTGCAGTACATCTCGTACTACCACCCGGTCGATTACATCAAGAGCCTCAACGCTGCCTATGAGCGCGAAGAGTCGCCGGCCGCGAAGGAGGCGATGGCCCAGATCCTGATCAACTCGCGCATGTGCGCCGAAGGCCACCGGCCGATCTGCCAGGACACCGGCATCGTCACCGTGTTCCTGGAAATCGGCATGAACGTGCGTTGGGACGACGCCACGATGGGCGTGGAAGACATGGCCAACGAAGGCGTGCGCCGGGCCTACAACTACCCGGACAACAAGCTGCGCGCCTCGGTGCTGGCCGATCCGGCCGGCAAGCGCATCAACACCAAGGACAACACCCCCGGCGTGGTCAACGTCAAGGTCGTGCCGGGTGACACCGTGGAGGTGATCGTCGCGGCCAAGGGCGGTGGTTCGGAAGCCAAGAGCAAGTTCGCCATGCTCAACCCGTCCGACTCGATCGTGGACTGGGTGCTCAAGACCGTGCCGACCATGGGCGCCGGCTGGTGCCCGCCGGGCATGCTCGGTATCGGCATCGGTGGCACCGCTGAAAAGGCGATGCTGCTGGCCAAGGAATCGCTGATGGAGCCGATCGACATCAACGAGCTCAAGGCCCGTGGCGCCTCCAACCGTGCCGAAGAACTGCGCCTGGAACTGTTCGACAAGGTCAACGCGCTGGGCATCGGTGCGCAGGGCCTGGGCGGCCTGACTACCGTGCTGGACATCAAGGTCAAGGACTTCCCGACCCACGCGGCCAACCTGCCGGTGGCAATGATCCCGAACTGCGCGGCCACCCGCCATGCGCACTTCACCCTGGATGGCAGTGGCCCGGTGATGCTCGACCCGCCGTCGCTGGAAGACTGGCCGCAGATCACCTATGACGCCTCCAAGGGCACCCGTGTCGATCTGGACACGATCACCCCGGAAGACGTGGCCAGCTGGAAGCCGGGCCAGACCCTGCTGCTCAACGGCAAGCTGCTGACCGGCCGCGATGCCGCGCACAAGCGCATGGTCGAAATGCTGGACAAGGGCGAGCCGCTGCCGGTGGACCTCAAGGGCCGCTTCATCTACTACGTGGGCCCGGTCGATCCGGTGCGCGACGAAGTGGTGGGCCCGGCCGGTCCGACCACCGCCACCCGCATGGACAAGTTCACCCGCCAGGTGCTGGAACAGACCGGCCTGCTGGGCATGGTCGGCAAGGCCGAGCGCGGCCCGGCGGCGATCGAGGCGATCCGTGACAACAAGTCGGCCTACCTGATGGCGGTCGGCGGCTCGGCGTACCTGGTGTCCAAGGCGATCAAGGCGGCCAAGGTGGTCGGCTTCGCCGATCTGGGCATGGAAGCGATCTACGAGTTCACCGTGCAGGACATGCCGGTCACCGTGGCGGTGGATTCCACCGGTGAGTCCGTGCACCAGACCGGCCCGCGCGAATGGCAGGCCCGGATCGGCAAGATTCCGGTCGTGGTGGCCTGAGGCCTCCGATCGATGCATCGCGGCAGGTAGCGGCAACGCGCCGATACACTGCTGATACGAGAACGGCGCCCACGAGCGCCGTTTTCCGTTGGCCAATCCGGTCGCTATCAACCGTTGCTGGATGCTTTCGCCGCGAGGCACGTCCAGCGGCGTGCGTGCCGCGCGCATAATGTGAGCCTTCCTCGACAGGGCCTACCACATGCGCACCACGCTGTACGGATCACCGAGCACCGCCGCGCTGGTCGTGCACTGGCTGTTGCTGGAACTGCAGATCGAGCATGATCTGGTGCTGCTGGATTTCGACAAGCGCGAGCACAAGGACCCGGCGTATCTCGCCTTGAATCCGGCGGGCCTGGTGCCGACGTTGATTCTCGACGGCCAGGTCCTGACCGAGGCGGCGGCGATCGCCCTGCACCTGGCCGACCGGCACCCCGAGGCGGGCCTGTTGCCGGCTGTGGGCAGCGCCGCGCGCGCCGAGGCCTACCGCTGGATGTTCTGGTGTGCCAATACCGTGCAGCCGGCGTACCGGGCGTGGTTCTATCCGCAGGAAATGGCCGGCACCGAACACGTGGACGCGACCCGGCAGCGCGCACGCGAACGGCTGGAGGGCGCGTGGCAGCATCTGGCCGAGCACCTGTCCACGCGACATCCTTACGTGCTGGGCGAGTCGTTGAGCGTGGTCGATTTCATGCTGGTGATGCTGATGCGCTGGTCACGCAACATGCCCACGCCCAGCGACACCTGGCCGGCCTTGAAGGCTTATGCGGATCGCCTGAAAGCACGCCCGGCGTTCGTCGAGGTCTACCGGCGCGAGGGCATCACCGACTGGCGCTGAGGCCAATGGCAGGACGCAATGACGTGCTGCTAGAGTCGGGCGTGTGCCGTTCAAGGATGATCAGGGCCTGCGCGCCCACTTGCCGGCGTCCTTCACCAAGGAGTGACCATGCCAAGGAGTTTCAACACCACTGTGCTGGCCGTACTGGGCCTGTTGCTGACCGCCTGCAGCACCGAGGGCGACCTGTACTCCGCGCCCAGCCTGCGCGATGTCACCGCCGCCAACCAGTGCATGGACCACTGCCAGCGCCAGTACGACAGCTGCATCGGCACCCGCACGGGATTCAGCAGCGATGACAGCTGTGGCGCCGGGGTAGCGACCCAGCGCGATGCGAAGTGCGAGAAGATCGACAATCCGGACCTGCGCAAGGCCTGCCAGGCCAGCAGCGATTACTGCCGCAACCGGCTGCCCGCACTGACCTGCGGTGAGGATCGCAACCGGTGTATCAGCCGCTGCGGAGGCGGCTGAGGCGCGGCATCATGCCGGCAGGATCTCCAGCACGGTCTCCGGCGGCCGGCACAGGCGCGCGCCCTGCGCGGTTTCCACGATCGGGCGGTTGATCAGTTCGGGGTGGGCGACCATCGCCTCGATCAGCGCCGCATCGGGAAGGCCCAGGTCGTCCAGTCCAAGTGAACCGTAGGCGGCTTCCTTGGTGCGCAGCAGCTCACGCGGGGCGATGCCCATGCGCGTGATCAGGGCGGCCAGGGTGACACGGTCCGGCGGCGTCCTGAGGTATTCGATCACCACCGGGTCGATGCCGTGCTCACGCAGGATCTCCAACGCCCCGCGCGAATTGCTGCAGCGCGGGTTGTGCCAGATCGTCACCGCCATCAATACCACTCCAGCAGCGACACACCCAGGCCTACATAGGTGGCCTTGTGGTTGTAGTCGATCATGCTCTCGCCGTAGCCATCGAAGATCTGCACGTGGCCGCGCAGCAGATTGCTGATCGGGAAGCCGTAATCGAGCTGCAGGGCGCCGTGCGAGCGGTCACCGCCGCGCAGTGAGTGCCGCGCCATCAGCGAGACCTCGTGACCGTTCTTGTTCCAGGTCAGGGTCGCGTCGCCACGGCCCATGTAATCGGAGATGTCCGGATTGTTGTCGTCCTTGCGGTCTTCCGGAATGCGGTACCACGGGCGCAGCACCAGCGCCCAGTTCTCGCGGTCCAGGCCGACGGTGGCGATCACCCGGTTCCAGCTGCGCGAGAGCGGATCGGCGCGGCCGTTGGACATGTGGTTGATGCCGATCCCGCTCATGCGTCCGCGCCAGCCGCCGATCGAGTAGCCGTTGCGGAACAGCAGCATCACTTCCGGCTCGTAGTTCGTTTCACGGAACGGCCGCGAGTTGTCGGCGTTGTAGGCCTGCCAGCGCGAGCTCTGGGTGTAGCCGGCCCAGATATCGCCGTTGTCGCCGAACAGGTTCTCCACCACCTTGGTCTTGAAACTGAGCTGGAATTTCAGCTCGGCGCTGTCCAGCTGCTGGGAGGTGGTGACCGTATTGACCGGATTGGGCGACTGCGGCATCTGGTTCTTGTCGCTGGTCCAGAAGGCGGGCAGCAGGTAGACCGGCTTGTAGGCGCGCAGCTGGAAGGCACCCAGCTTGGAGTCCTGGGCCAGCTCCCAGCGGCTGTCCAGCAGCGAGCCTTTGCCGGCGTTGGCCAGGGCGTCCTGGTGGCCGTCGTTCTTGAACACCTCGCCCAGCCGCTGCTTGACCCGCTGCGCGGCCGGCGCATCGGCGTCGGCGCTGCGCGCGGCCTGACGCTCCTCGCGGCGCTCCTGCTTGGCGGCCGTGGCGGCGGCATCGGCGGCCAACGTCACATCGGGGGTGCGGCCGAACAGCTTGTCGTAACAGGCCAGGCGCGCCGCGTCCGTATCGACCAGCGCGCAGGCTTCCGGCGTCGCCGGGGTGGGGGCGGCTTCCTGCGCCGCGGCGGGCAGGGCGGTGCCGGCCAGGGCCAACGCGGTGAACAGGGCGGAACGGGGGCGGGGGAGGGTCATGGGAAGGCCACGCGACAAGAATGAATGGGTCAACCGGCACAGTGTGGCCGCTGCAAGCTGTTCCCGCCAGCGCACGACACGGTCGATCTGATCCGGTTTATGCCGGTCACGGGTGTGGTCAGGGCGTGAAGCCGTCCCGCCGCTGCCGGTCAGAAGAACCACGCGAACGCGAACAGCCCCAGCATCGCGATCACCAGCGCCAGCTTCAGCGCGAACCCGAGCAGAATGCCGAGCCACGTCGCCAGCCCCACCTTGGTGGAGCGGCCGAGCTCGCGGGTGTGCCAGTACTCGCCAAGCAGCGCACCGGCCAATGGCCCCACGAACAGGCCGATCGGCATGAAGAACAGGCCGACGATGCTGCCGACGAAGGTGCCCCACAGCGCCTTGCGGCTGGCACCCACGCGTTGCGCCCCGACCACCGTGGCGAGGATGTCCACCGCGAACGATGCCAGCGTCAGCAGACCCAGCACTGTCAGCGGCAGCCAGCCCACATGCGCGAAGTCGTCCGCCCAGGCGGCCAGCAGCAGGCCGGCGAAGACCAGGGGGATTCCGGGCAGGGCGGGAAGGATGATGCCGGCGATGCCGACCAGCACCAGCAGGACGGCTAGCAGATGAAAGATGAATGAAGGGTCCATGCTCTCGAGTATGGTTCCTGAAATGGGGTTGACATCGGAAGCTTTTAGCTAGTTGCTTTTTCGTTTTGCCCGGGTTAAGTTGCAGACGCTGAGCTTGGCAAGGTCACCGTGGATCGTGGCCTGATGATGGTAGATCTTCCAGATCCGCTGCATCGTTGCACCTCGCTTCCCCCTTGCTGTCAGCCGCCTGTACGGGTGTATCCAACAACAAGACAGTTAGGGAGTAGCTGAGATGGCTGAGAAGGGCACCGTCAAGTGGTTCAACGACGCGAAGGGTTTCGGGTTCATCAGCCGTGAGAGCGGCGAAGATGTGTTCGTGCACTTCCGCGCGATCGAATCCCAGGGCTTCAAGAGCCTGAAGGAAGGGCAAGCGGTCGAGTTCGAAGTGGTGACTGGCCAGAAGGGCCTGCAGGCCGACAAGGTCAAGCCGCTCTGAGCGCACGCCGGGTCCTGCCTGGTTGAGACATGAAAAGGGCCCGCGCAAGCGGGCCCTTTTCTATTCCATGCGCGGGCTGCCAGGCAGATCAGCGCAGGATCACCTTGCCGTTGACCACGCGGACGTAGGTGTTCTCGCGGATGCCGCCCAGATCGCGCTGGTTGACGACGACGGTACGGCCATCATCCATGCGCACCGTGATGTCGAAGGTATCGCTGGTGACGTTCTTCTGGATCTGGTTGCCGGCCAGTGCACCACCCACGGCACCTGCGGCGGCGGCGATGTTCTTGTTCCCGCGGCTGCCGCCGGTGTGGTCGGAGATTTCATGGCCGGCGACCGCGCCGACGATGCCGCCCAGCACCGCGCCGGTCGCGCTCGGCGCGCTGCGGCCCGAAGCGACCTGGTTGATGCGGGTCACGATGCCGCAGTCGGCGCAACGGTTGGTGTTGTAGTTGCCGCCGGAATTGCCGTAGCCGTTGTTGTAACCACTGCTGCCGTAGCCGGGCGAGGTGGTGGCACAGCCAGCCAGGGCGACGGTGGCAACAGCAGCGGCGGCGATCAGTTGAATCTTCATGGTGTATCTCCTGGCCAGAGGGGTGGTCGAATGCGTCTGGTGCGCATGGGGCAGATCGTGTCCTGTGCTGCGTGAACAGCGTGCCAATCCCGGGCTGCCAGCGTGGCTGGAAGATGAATCAGCGGAAATCCTGGTGGCAGGCCTTGCAGTCGGTCTGGATCTTTTCGACCAGCGTGGCCATCCCCGGCCAGTCGGTCGGCGGCGCCGCCAATGCCTCGTTGAGCGTGGCGCGCAGGGCGCTGGCGTGCTGCTGGAAGCCTTGGCTGTCCTTCAGGCCGGGGAAGGCCAGGTCCAGATCATTGGACAGCGAGCGCAGCGTCTGCAGGCGCGGCACGGTGTCGGCCAGGCTGCAGCGGTTCTGCGCCTGCGCGGCCTGCAGCAGCTCCACCTGGCGGTTCATCACGTGCATCAGCGAATCCGGGAAGGGGTCCTGGCGGGCCTGGATGGCGCGCGAGACCATCACCGTGGCGATCAGGCCGATCACCAGCCCGAGCAGGCCGACGAACAGATAGCGGTAGGCGGCGGACGGGCGGCGCGACGGGGTCACGGGGTCGTTCATGGTGAAGGGCTTCCTTGAAGGTGGCTGCGGCGATGGTACGACGCGTCCTGTCCACGGCGCGTACCGGTGCCGGCCTGCGCACATTAAAATGGATGCATGAACGACGTATTGCGCGAACGATTTGCCGGCATCGACCGGTTGTATGGGGTAGGCACCGTGGATCTGCTTGCCACCCGCCGGGTGGCGGTGGTGGGCATGGGCGGCGTTGGCTCGTGGGTGGTGGAAGCCTTGGCACGCACGGCCGTGGGGCATCTGACCCTGATCGATGCCGACGACATCTGCGTATCCAACACCAACCGCCAGCTGCCGGCCCTGGCCGGCCAGTACGGCCGCAACAAGGCCGAGGCGATGGCCGAGCGCTGCCGCGCGATCAACCCGGACATCAGCGTCGATGCGATCGCTTCGTTTCTGACGGTGTCCAACATGGTGGAGCTGCTGGACCGCGATTTCGATCTGGTGATCGATGCCTGCGACAGCTTCCGGGTCAAGGTGGAGACCATCGCCTGGTGCCGCCGCCGCAAGCTGCCGATCCTGACCGTTGGCGCCGCCGGTGGCCGTACCGATCCCACTCTGGTGCGGATCCGCGATGTCTCGCGCACTGAACACGATGCAATGATGGCGCTGATCCGGAAGAAGCTGCGCAGCGACTTCAACTTCCCCAAGAACGCCTCGCGTTACTTCGGCGTGCCGGCGGTGTACTCCTTGGAAAACGTGAAGTACCCGCAGGCCGATGGCAGCGTGTGCGGCATCCGCCCGAACCTGGGCGCCGATGCGGCGCTGAAGCTGGACTGCGGCGCCGGGCTGGGCGCGGCCACGCATATCACCGGCGCATTCGCGTTTGCGGCGGTCGGCAAGGCGCTGGAGATGTTGATGAAGCCGAAGAAAGGTGCGGCGACCGCCGAGGCCTGATCCAGACCGATCTACCTGCCGCTCAGATGCGGAACAAGGCCTTGGCATTGCCCGTGGTCTGCGCGGCAATCGCCTCGGCCGGCTCCCCGCGCAGGCGTGCCACCGTCTCCAGAATCACCGGCAGCCGCGCCGGCTCATTGCGCTCACCCCGGATCCCCGCATCCGGCTGATCCGGCGCGTCGGTTTCCAGCAGCAGCTGCTCCAGGGGCATGCTGGCTACCAGGCGGTGCAGGCGCTGGGCGCGGTCATAGGTCAGCGGCCCACCGAGCCCGATCAGGAAGCCCAGCTGGTGCAGTTGCCGCGCCTGTTCCGGGCTGCCGGAAAAGCTGTGCACGACGCCGCGCAGCCCGCCGATCTGCTTGATCGCGGCGATCACTGCGTCCACCGCCCGGCGCGCATGCACGATCACCGGCAACTCGAACTCGCGTGCCAGCCGCAATTGGCCGAGGAAGTACTGCTGCTGGGCGTCCGGGTCCAGCCCTTCGACGAAGAAATCCAGCCCGCACTCGCCGACCGCGCAGGGGCGCTCGCGCTCGAGCCACTCCCGCAGCTCGTCGAGGTGTCCGGGGCGGTGCTGGTCCAGAAACATCGGGTGCAAGCCGTACGCGGGGTGCAGTCCGTCGGCCAGCCGGCAGGCGTCGCGCAGGCCCGGCCAGCTCGCCGCGGTCACCGCAGGCACCACCTGTGCGAACACGCCCGCCGCGCGGGCACGCGCGATCACTTCAGTGCGATCAGCATCGAACTCGCCCGCATCCAGATGGCAATGACTGTCGATCAACCTCACGCGCGGCGCTTGCTCGGCAACGGCGGGGGCGTCGTGTCGCCGCGCCGTTTCCAGTTGGCCAGCAGCAGCGTGCCCAGGCCGAACAGGATTTCATCGACGAACGGCAGCGGGTCGGGGATCACCAGGGTCACCGCGAACAGCGCGGCCGTGATCTTGAACAGGGTGGGGTAGCGCAGCCGACGCGCCCATTCCAGCACCGGCAACAGCATGGGATTGGACATGACGCACTCCTGGGCAGATGCTGTAAACGCTATCACGAGCGCAAGGCTCACCGAACCTGAATGGGCGGCCGGATGTTTACGATCCGTGGAGATTCCGTTCAGGCTGGCCGTGCTGGAATTCACTCAAGAACGTTGCGGATCGCCCGCAAGGAGCCGGTTATGAAAAGTACAACTACTACTGCGTTGGTCGCTGCGGGTGCGCTGCTGGTTGGCGGTATCGCCACCGCTGCCTTCATGAAGGGCGGCAGTGCCACGCCCGAGGCGGTGACCGCTGCACAGAGCCGGCCCACCCTGGACACCACGCCGCTGGCCGATGACGGCGCGCGCACTGATCAGCTGGCCATTGAAGACAAGGCCGGCAAGCTGGAATACGCCGACATCGTCAAGGTCGACCCGTTGACCAGGAAGGAAAAGGCCTACGCCACCGTGATCGGCACCGAGCCGGTCCGCGAAACCTCCAGCACCCAGACGCCGCATGAAGTCTGCGAAGACGTGGTGGTGCAGGAGCGCCTGCCCGAGCGCGATGGCAATGTCGGCGGTACGGTTGCCGGCGCCGTGATCGGCGGTCTGCTCGGCAACCAGGTCGGTGGTGGCAATGGCCGCAAGGCCGCGACGGCCGCCGGTGCCGTGGCCGGTGGCCTGATCGGCAACCAGGTGGACAAGCGCCATGTGGGGGGCCGTGTGGTCAACCGCACCGAGCGCCAGTGCCACACCGAAACCGCGACCTCCGAGTCGACCCGCGTGACCGGCTACAACGTCACCTACCGCAATGAAGACGGCACCACCGGCACCATGCGCATGGCCAGCAAGCCGGGCAATCGCATCCCGATGGGCACCACCAACGCGGTGACCGGCTACAACGTGACCTACCGTTACGATGGCGCCGAAAAGACCGTGAAGATGGACAACAAGCCGAGCAGCGATCGCCTGCCGGTGATCGACGGTCAGCTGGTTACCCAGACCGCCGCGCTGAGTGCGAACAAGCAGTAATCCGCGACCGTTCGCACGCATCACCCACACGCCGGCAATTGCCGGCGTGTTGCGTTGTGGGGCAGGGCGCACGGCATGCCGGTCGCTGGGTCTGCGATCATGACCGCACACACGCAACACACGAGGACGCCATGAGCATTTTCGACCTCCAGCTGGAGACCGACCGCCTGATCCTGCGCCCGCCACGCGCCGAAGATTTCGAGGCCTTCCTGCGTTTCTGCTCGGACCCGGAGGTCATGCAGCACCTCGGCGGCGTGCAGGCCCCGTCGCAGGCATGGCGCAGCTTCAGCTGCCTGGTGGGCAGCTGGCATCTGTACGGGTTCTCGATGTTCTCGGTGATCGAAAAAAGCAGCGGGGAGTGGGTCGGCCGCATGGGTCCCTGGCAACCGCTGGACTGGCCGGGTACCGAGGTCGGCTGGAGCATCCGCCGCGAGAGCTGGGGCAAGGGGTATGCGCCCGAGGCGGCGGCGGCCAGCATGGACTGGGCGTTCGACACGCTGGGCTGGGAGGAGATCATCCACACCATCGATGCGGCCAACGAAAACTCCAGGGTTGTCGCGCGCAAGCTCGGCAGTTCGCTGCTGCGCATGGGCGAGCTGCCGCCGCCCCACGCCGGCAAGCCGGTCGAGATCTGGGGGCAGTCGCGCCAGCAGTGGCAGCAGCGCCGCGCAGGGCAACCGTGATGCTGCACCCGCGCTTGGCAAACACGCTGCGCTGAGGCCAGACTCGGCATCGCGGGCAGGTCGCCCGCGGTGCATGGGCAAGAGGGTGGCGATGACGTCGTTGCGGGCTCCATTGACGGTGTACGGCATGTCCGTGTCGGGCAACTGCCACAAGGTGCGGCTGCTGCTGGAGCAGCTGGGCACGCGCTACCACTGGGTCGAGGTCGACAGCGCGCATGGCCAGACCCATACGCCGGATTTCCTGGCGATGAACCCCAATGCCAAGGTGCCGCTGGTGCAGCGCGATGACGGGCGTGTGCTGCCCGAATCCAACGCGATCCTGTTCTGGCTGGCCGAGGGCACGCCGTATCTCTCCAGCGACGGCTGGGAGCGGGCGCAGACGCTGCGCTGGATGTTCTTCGAACAGTACAGCCACGAACCGAGCCTGGCGGTCGCGCGTTTCATCAGTGGCTGGACGCCCCCGGACTCCCCGCGCCGCGCCGAGCTGGCGCGCCTGCGTGAGCGCTCGGCACAGGCGCTGGCGGTGATGGAAGAGCATCTGGGCACGGCGCCGTGGTTCAGTGGCCGTGCTTACGGCATCGCCGATATCGCGCTGTTCGCTTACACCGATGTCGCCGCCGACGGCGGTGTCGCGCTGGCCCCGTACCCGGCCGTCCAGGCCTGGCTGCAGCGCGTGCGCGAGCAGCCGGGTTTCGTCCCCATGCCCGCGCCGCTGCCGGAGGTGCAGGCCCTGTTCGCGCAGTCCCGCTGAGTCCATCCGGTTATCCGCCTACGCAGCACGTCACGGAGGGTGATGCATGTTTGCCGTGGTTCCCGATCCGATTCCCGCGCGCATGAAAGGCCTCAACCGGGCCGAGATCTGCGACGCCAACTTCATTGATTTCGTGCAGCAGTGGCGCGGCGATCCGGCGCCGATGCCGGCACCCGATGCGCCGATCCTGCCCGGCAGCACGCTGGATGCGCGGGGCTTTGCCGAACTATTCGAATCACAGCTGATCAGCCGCCACCTGGATCTGATGGCGCGCGTGCTGCGCGTGCAGAACAAGGTCTCCTATACGATCGGCTCGTCCGGCCATGAGGGCAATGCGCTGGTCGCGCGGCTGGCCCGGCACACCGATCCGGCGTTCCTGCACTACCGTTCGGGCGGATTCATGGCCGAGCGCTTCCGCAAGCTGCCGGGCATGGACCCGGTGATGGACGCGGCGCTCTCGTTCGCGGCCAGCCGGGACGATCCGGCCAGCGGCGGGCGCCACAAGGTATGGGGCAGCAAGCCACTGTGGGTACTGCCGCAGACCTCCACCATCGCCTCGCACCTGCCCAAGGCGTTGGGCACCGCACTGGCCATCGAAAGCGGGCGGCGCATCGGCCACACGCTGCCGATTCCGCGCGACAGCGTGGTGATCTGCTCTTTCGGCGATGCCTCGGCCAACCACGCCACCGCGCAGACTGCGTTCAACACCGCAGCGTGGGCGGCGTATCAGCGGCTGCCGGCACCGATTCTGTTCGTCTGCGAGGACAACGGCATCGGCATCTCGGTGAAGACCCCGGACGGGTGGATCGCGCAGAGTTTCGCGCACCGCCCGGGCCTGGACTATTTCGCCGCCGACGGGCTGGACCTGGTCGAGGGGCATGCGCAGGTCGAGCGCGCGCTGGCCCATTGCCGGCAGACCCGCCGCCCGACCTTCCTGCACCTGCGCACCACGCGTTTGATGGGCCATGCGGGCACCGATTTCGAGATCGAATGGCGACCGTTGCCCGAGCTGTGCGCGGCAGAAGCGAGCGATCCACTGCTGCGCTCGGCGGCGATCGCGCTGCAGTCCGGGTGGATGACCGCCGCCCAGGTGCTCGATCTGTATGAGCGCGTGCGCGCGCGCTGTTTCGCGGCGGCAGCCGAAGCGGATCGACGCCCCAAACTGACCGGTCTGGCCGAGGTCGTCGCGCCGCTGGCGCCGTACTCGCCGGCGGCCGTCCATGCCGAAGCCACGCGCGTGGCCGCTGATGGCACGCGTGCTGCCGCATTCGGTGGTGAGGCGCAGCTGCCTGAACTACAGCCGCCGCGCCATCTGGCGATCCAGATCAACCAGGCCCTGCACGATCTGATGGCCAAGTACCCGGCCACGCTGCTGTTCGGTGAAGACGTCGCACAGAAGGGCGGGGTGTATACGGTCAGCAAGGGCCTGCTGAAGGCGTTCGGCCCGCGGCGGGTGTTCAACACGCTGCTGGATGAAACCATGATCCTGGGCATGGCGCAGGGCCTGGCCAACCTGGGCATGTTGCCGATCCCGGAGATCCAGTACCTGGCCTACCTGCACAACGCGGCCGACCAGCTGCGTGGCGAAGCGTGCTCGCTGCAGTTCTTCTCCAACGATCAGTACCGCAACCCGATGCTGGTGCGGATCGCGGGGCTGGGCTACCAGAAGGGCTTCGGCGGCCATTTCCACAACGACAACTCGATCGCCGCACTGCGCGACATCCCCGGCCTGGTAGTCGGCTGTCCTTCGCGCGGCGACGACGCGGCGATGATGCTGCGCACGCTGGCGGCCCTGGCGACCGTCGATGGCAGGGTCGCGGTGTTCCTCGAGCCGATCGCGCTGTACATGACCAAGGACCTGCACGCCCCGGGGGATGGCCAGTGGCTGTTCCCGTATCCGGGCCCGGACCAGGCACTGGTGCTCGGCGAGGGCCGGGTCTATGCGCCGGAGGCCAGTGACCTGGTGATCTTCACCTACGGCAATGGCGTGCCGATGAGCCTGCGTGCGGCGCGGGCGATCGAGCAGCAGCTGGGCTGGCAGGTGCGGGTAGTCGACCTGCGCTGGCTGGTGCCGCTCAACGCCGGCTTCATCAGCGGCCAGGCCGCCGATGCCCAGCGCGTGCTGGTGGTCGATGAGGGCCGGCATAGCGCCGGGGTGGGGGAGGGCGTGATCACCGCGCTGGTCGAGGCGGGGCTCGGGCATCTGCCGGTCCGGCGCGTGTGCGGGGCCGATACCTACACGCCGCTGGCGGGGGCAGCATTGTGCGTGCTTCCAAGCGACAATGCGGTATTGAACGCCGCCCTCGCGCTGGCGCAGGACCATTGATACATGTGTGGATTGGCAGGCATGTTGCTGCCCGCTCCGGCAAGGGAGCAGGCAGCACTGGAAGAACAGGCGCGGCGCATGGGCGACGCATTGGTGCACCGTGGCCCGGATGACAGCGGGGTGTGGGCCGATGCCTCGGCCGGCATCGCGCTGGCGCACCGCCGGCTGAGCATCCTGGACCTGTCGCCGCTGGGCCACCAGCCGATGACCTCGGTGGATGGCCGCTACGTGCTGGCCTACAACGGCGAGGTCTACAACTTCGCCGAGCTGCGCGCCGAACTGGAAGCGCTGGGGCATGGCTTCCGCGGCCATTCGGACACTGAAGTGCTGCTCGCCGCGATCACCCAGTGGGGCTTCGAGGAAACCCTGCAGCGCAGCAACGGCATGTTCGCCATCGCCCTGTGGGACCGCGCCGAGCGCTGCCTGTGGCTGGCCCGCGACCGGGTCGGCAAGAAACCGCTGTACTACGGCTGGGCCGGTGAAACGCTGGTGTTCGGCTCCGAACTCAAGGCCTTGTGGCAGCACCCGGCCTTCGACAACGAGGTCGACCGCGACGCGCTGACCCTGCTGCTGCGGCTGGACTACATTCCCGCGCCGCACTGCATCCATGAGCGCTGCTTCAAGCTGATGCCCGGCCGCGTGCTGCGGCTGGACGCCGAGGCGGTAGCCGCCGGCGCTGCCGCGCACCGGCCGGACCAGCTGCAGCAGCCGTTCTGGAATGCGCGCGAGCGCATGCAGCAGGCACTGGCCGCGCCGTTCACCGGCAACGAGGCCGAGGCCGAAGAACGGCTGGATGCGGTGCTGCGCGACGCGGTGGCGCTGCGCATGGTGGCCGATGTGCCGGTCGGCGTGTTCCTCTCCGGCGGCACCGATTCCTCGGTGGTAGCCGCGCTGATGCAGGCGCAGTCGAGCCAGCCGGTGCACAGTTTCAGCATCGGCTTCACCGGCTCGGACCATGACGAAGCGCCGCTGGCCAAGTCGCTGGCCCAGCACCTGGGCTGTGATCACACCGAGCTGTATGTCAGCGGTGCCGATGCGCTGGCGGTGGTGCCCACTCTGCCGGCGATGTTCGATGAACCCTTCGCCGATGCCTCGCAGGTGCCCACCGCCTTGGTCGCCAGGCTGGCGCGGCAGGGCGTGACCGTGGCGCTGTCCGGTGACGGGGGCGATGAACTGTTCTTCGGCTACACCCGCTACCAGCGGGCGATGCGCAACTGGCGGCTGCTGGGCAAGGTGCCGGCGCCGCTGCGGCGTTGGATGGCCAGCCACGCGCACACGCAGGGCGAGGCCTCGCGCACCGGCGGTCTTGCAGCCTTGCTGGCCGAGTCGGGCGCGCGCGGGATCGGCGATGTCTACCGCAACCGGATCTCCCGCTGGCGCGACCCGGTCGCCGCGGTACGTGGCGCCCAGGCGGCCGGCAGTTTCTACGACCTGGCCGATCCGCTGCACGGCGCCGGCTCGCCGGCGGACGCGATGATGCTGGCCGATTTCAGCACCTATCTGCCCGATGACCTGCTGTGCAAGGTGGACCGCACCAGCATGGCGGTCAGCCTGGAAGCCCGCGCGCCGCTGCTGGACTGGCGCGTCGCCGAGTTCGCCTGGTCGCTGCCGATGGCGATGAAACAGCGCGACGGCGTCAGCAAGTACCTGCTCAAGCGGGTGCTTGGCCGCTACGTGCCGCAGGACATGGTGCACCGCCCGAAGCGTGGTTTCGGTGCCCCGGTCAGCGCGTGGCTCAAGGGCGACCTGCGCGGCTGGGCCGATGAATTGCTGGATCCGGCGCGGCTGGCCGAAGAGGGCGTGTTCAACGTCGAGGCGGTGGCGCCGCTGTGGCAGCAGTTCAAGCAGGGCGAGCGCAAATGGCACACGCACCTGTGGAACGTGTTGATGTTCCAGGCCTGGCAGGCGCATTGGCGCAACGCACGCGCCGATGTGACGCGCGCATAGCAACGCGCGTGCGGGTACGTCTGGACGGAAAGCAGCCACCCATGGGGTGGCCGACGTCGCCTTCACCGTTGCCGAAGGTGGGCCCGCCTAGGCTGGGCCTTTCCCCGACGGAGATGACGTGATGGCCGACTACAAGATCGCCGTACTGGTGGGCAGCCTGCGCAAGGGCTCCCACAACCGGGTGCTGGCCCGCGCGCTGGAGAAGCTGGCTGCCGGCAAGGCGGTGTTCTCCTACGTGGAGATCGGCGACCTGCCGCTGTACAACCAGGATTTCGACAAGGACTACCCCAGCCAGGGCGTCCGCCTCAAACAGCAGATCCGTGACGCCGATGCGGTGCTGTTCGTCACCCCCGAATACAACCGCTCGGTGCCGGGCGTGCTCAAGAACGCCATCGACCTCGGCTCGCGCCCGTATGGCGACAGTGCCTTCGCCGGCAAGCCGGCGGCGGTCATCGGTGCCTCGATCGGGGTGATCGGCACCGCCCTGGCCCAGCAGCACCTGCGCAACATCCTGGCCTACCTGGACATGCCGGTGCTGGGCCAGCCCGAGGCCTTCCTGCATTTCAAGGAAGGGCTGATCGACGAGCACGGCACGATCAGCAACGAGGGCACCAAGGACTTCCTGCAGGGCTTCGTGGACACGTTCATCGCCTGGGTTGGCACCCACGGCGGCACGCACTGATCCACCGCGGGCGGGTCGGGCTTCTGCGATAATGGCGTGGACGGACGTCGCAAGGGCGTCCGTCGCACGCGATGCGACGGCCCCTGCCGATCGTACCGGCAGGCGCCGGTATCCCCAGCTCATCCACTGTTTATCCACAGGTTTGTGCATGGCTGCGGGGCTCCCCGCGTGCCTACCATGTCCCACGCCTCACACTGCAGGAAGTACGCCCCCATGTCCGCCCGTTCTGGCTTCCGTTCCGACCGCAAAGACCGCGGTGACCGCTTTGATCGCGATGAGATGCGCATCGACGCCCTGCGCGTGCCGCCGCATTCGATCGAGGCCGAACAGGCGGTGCTGGGCGGGCTGATGCTGGCCCCGGAGAGCTATGACCGGGTCAACGACCAGCTGACCGAAACCGACTTCTACCGCCGCGATCACCAGATGATTTACCGTGCGATCCGCGAGCTCTCCGAGCGTGATCGCCCGTTCGATGCGGTGACCCTGGGCGAGTGGTTCGAATCGCAGGGCAAGATGGAGCTGGTGGGCGATGGCGCGTACCTGATCGAACTGGCCAGCACCACGCCGTCGGCCGCCAACATCGCCGCCTATGCGGAGATCGTGCGCGACAAGGCGGTGCTGCGCCAGCTGATCCAGGTCGGCACCGACATCGTCAACGATGGCTTCCAGCCCGAAGGGCGTGAGAGCAGCGAGCTGCTGTCGGCCGCCGAAAAATCCGTGTTCGCGATCGCCGAGCAGGGCGCGCGCGGCCGGACCGATTTCGTGGCGATGCCCGGCGCACTGAAGGATGCCTTCGAAGAGCTGCGCATCCGCTTCGAGAACGGCGGCAACATCACCGGCCTGCCGACCGGCTATGCCGACTTCGACGCGATGACCGCCGGCCTGCAGCCGACCGATCTGATCATCCTGGCCGCGCGCCCGGCGATGGGCAAGACCACCTTCGCGCTGAACATCGCCGAGTACGCCGCGATCAAGTCCAAGAAGGGCGTGGCGGTGTTCTCGATGGAAATGTCGGCCTCGCAGCTGGCGATGCGCTTGATCTCCTCCAACGGCCGCATCAACGCCCAGCGCCTGCGTACCGGCCAGCTGGAAGACGAGGACTGGAGCCGCGTCACCGGCGCGATCCGGATGCTGAAGGAAACCAAGATCTTCATCGACGATACGCCGGGCGTGTCGCCGGAAATCCTGCGCTCCAAGTGCCGCCGCCTCAAGCGCGAGCACGACCTGGGCCTGATTGTGATCGACTACCTGCAGCTGATGAGCGTGCCGGGCAACAGCGAAAACCGCGCGACCGAAATCTCGGAAATCTCGCGTTCGTTGAAGGGCCTGGCCAAGGAGCTCAACGTGCCGGTGATCGCACTGTCCCAGCTCAACCGCTCGCTGGAAACGCGTACCGACAAGCGCCCGGTGATGGCCGATCTTCGCGAATCCGGCGCTATCGAGCAGGACGCGGACATGATCGTGTTCATCTACCGCGACGACTACTACAACAAGGAAAACTCGCCGGACAAGGGCCTGGCCGAGATCATCATCGGCAAGCACCGAGGCGGCCCGACCGGCTCGTGCAAGCTCAAGTTCTTCGGTGAGTACACCCGCTTCGACAACCTGTCGCACGACTCGGTGGGTTCGTTCGAGTAAGGGGTTTCATCGGCGTATTCCGGGTTTCGTCGCAAACCCGTTGCAGTGCGCCCGGGCAGGGCGCGATGGTGGTGTCCGGGCGGCAGGGTGCCGCCAACGGAGACCGACGATGAAGACCCTGTTCGCCTTGGGCGTGTGGTGCCTGCTGTTCGTGCTGTGCTGGCCGCTGGCGATCCTGGCCCTGGTGGCGTGGCCGTTCGTGTGGTTGATCAGCCTGCCGTTCCGTCTGGTGGGGATCACGTTCTCGGCCCTGTTTGCTTTCCTGGGCGCACTGTTGATGCTGCCGGCGCGGCTCCTGGGTGGCGGGCGCACGGCGACTGCCTGAACAACACTGGGATCGGGTAGGGCCGGCCGCTGGCCGGCGGCTCTTCTGCCCGGATGGCGAGGAGCCGGCCAGCGGCCGGCGCTACCTGTCGCCCACAAAAAACCCCGCCGAAGCGGGGTTTTTCGTTACGCCACCAACAAGGCTCAGTTGGCCTTGTGGATCGCGCGCTTGCTCACGGCCATGGCGGCGTCATGCACCACTTCCGACAGCGACGGATGCGCGTGGCAGATCCGCGCCAGGTCGTCGGCCGAACCGCTGAACTCCATGGTTAGCACGCCTTCGTGCACCAGCTCGGAGACGTTGGCGCCGACCAGGTGCATGCCCAGGATGCGGTCGGTCTCGGCGTGCGCCAGGACCTTCACGAAGCCCGACGGCTCGATCATCGCCACGGCACGGCCGTTGGCGGCGAACGGGAAGCTGCCGGCCTTGTACGGGATACCTTCGTCCTTGAGCTGCTGCTCGGTCTTGCCGACCCAGGCCAGCTCCGGTTCGGTGTAGATCACCCACGGGATGGTGTCGAAGTTGACGTGGCCCGGCAGGCCAGCGATCAGCTCGGCCACGGCGATGCCTTCCTCGAAGCCCTTGTGCGCCAGCATCGGCCCGCGCACGCAGTCACCGACCGCCCAGACGCCATCGACGCCGGTGTGGCAGTGTGCGTCCACTTCGATCTGGCCACGCTCGTTGATCTTGACGCCGGTGCCTTCGGCCAGCAGGCCCTTGGTGGCGGCGCGACGGCCAACGGCCACCAGCAGCTTGTCCACGATGAGGTTCTTCTCGCCTTCACCATCGGTGTAGGTCAGGGCGACTTCCTTCTTCTTGCCCTTGCCGGTCACTTCGGCCTTGGAGACCTTGGCGCCCAAGCGGATGTCCAGGCCCTGCTTCTTGAATTCCTTCAAGGCGGTCTTGGCCACTTCGGCATCGGCCGCGGCCAGGAAGTCCGGCAGCGCTTCCAGGATGGTCACTTCCGAACCCAGGCGCTTCCACACGCTGCCCAGTTCCAGGCCAATCACGCCGGCACCGATCACGGCCAGGCGAGCCGGCACTTCGGTGAAATCCAAGCCGCCGACGTTGTCGACGATGGTGTCGCCATCGAACTTGGCGAACGGCAGTTCGATCGAGTCCGAACCGGCGGCGATGATGACGTTGGTGCCCTTCAGCTCGACTTCCGAACCGTCGTGCTGCTTCACCTTGACGATGTTGCCCGGCTGCAGCTCACCGAAACCGTAGTACGCGGTGACCTTGTTCGCCTTGAACAGCATGGCGATGCCGCCGGTGAACTGCTTGACGATCTTGTCCTTGCGGCCAACCATCGCCTCGACGTCCATCTTGGCGTCCTTGAAGCTGATGCCGTGGTCGCCAAAGATGTGGCCCATGTTCCAGAACTGGCGCGAGGAATCCAGCAGCGCCTTGGACGGAATGCAGCCCACGCGCAGGCAGGTGCCGCCCAGGGCCGGCTTGCCGTCCTTGCCCAGCGCAGCGTCGATGCAGGCGGTCTTCAGACCCAGCTGCGCGGCGCGGATGGCGGCATGGTAGCCGGCCGGACCGGCACCGATGACGACGACGTCGAATTGTTCAGCCATTGATAGTTCCTTGTTTCTTTACCAGAACCCCTCCGCGCAGGCGCGGAGGGGCGGGAGGTCTTACAGGCCGAACAGCATGCGGCCCGGGTTTTCCAGCTGGTTCTTGATGTCCACCAGGAACTGCACCGAGTCCTTGCCATCGATGATGCGGTGGTCGTAGGACAGCGCCAGGTACATCATCGGCGCGATCACGACCTGGCCGTTCTGGGCGATCGGACGCTCCTTGATGGCGTGCATACCCAGGATGGCGCTCTGCGGCGGGTTGATGATCGGGGTCGACAGCAGCGAACCGAAGGTGCCGCCGTTGGTCACGGTGAAGGTGCCGCCCTGCAGTTCTTCCAGGCTCAGCTTGCCGTCACGGGCCTTCTTGGCGTAGTCGGCGATGGTCTTTTCGATGTCGGCAAAGGACATGCGCTCGACGTTGCGCAGCACTGGGGTCACCAGACCCTTCTCGGTCGACACGGCGATCGAGATGTCCGAGTAGCCGTGATAGATGATGTCGTCACCATCGATCGAGGCATTGACCAGCGGGAAGCGCTGCAGCGCGTTGGCGGCAGCCTTCACGAAGAAGCTCATGAAGCCCAGCTTGATGCCGTGGGCCTTGACGAACTCGTCCTGCAGATCCTTACGCGCGGCCGAGACCTTGGACAGGTCGACCTCGTTGAAGGTGGTCAGCATCGCGGTGCCGTTCTTGGACTGCATCAGGCGTTCGGCGATGCGCTTGCGGATGCGGGTCATCGGCACGCGTTCTTCCGGACGTGCGCCACCGGACTTGCCGGCGCCACCGTTGCGGGCGAAGTTGACGATGTCTTCCTTGGTCACCGCGCCGCGGCGGCCGGTGCCGTCCACGGCGGCCGGATTCACGCCTTCGGTGATGGCCGTGAAGCGGGCGCCCGGCGGCAGCGAATCGGCAGCGGACTTGGCCGCCGGGGCCGGCGCTGCGGCAGCGGCCGGCGCGGCCGCCTTGGCCGGAGCGGCCTCGGCCTTCTTCTCTTCGGCCGCCGGAGCCGGGGCATCGGCCACGGCGCCTTCTTCGATGATCGCCACGATCTGGCTCGAGGTCACGGTGGCGCCCACCTCGAACTTGATCTCCTTCAGCACGCCGTCGACCGGCGACGGCACTTCCAGGACGACCTTGTCGGTTTCCAGATCAAGCAGGTTTTCATCGCGCTTGACGGCATCGCCGACCTTCTTGTGCCAGGTGGCGATGGTGCCGTCGGCGACGGATTCGGGCAGTACCGGGGCTTTGACTTCGGTGGCCATGCGGGAGCTTCCTGGTTTGTCTTTTCTAGAATGAGGGGGAGAGTTATTCAGCGACCGAGTCGTTGAACGGGTTGACCAGGGCATCGGCGATCAGCTTCTGCTGTTCGATGATGTGGTCAGCCATGTGTCCAGCGGCCGGCGATGCCGAACGGGCGCGACCTGCGTAATGGATGCTCTGGCCATCGGCCAGGCAGGCCTGCAGGTGGTGGCGGATCTGGTACCAGGCACCCTGGTTCTGCGGTTCTTCCTGACACCACACCACATCGGCCGCCTTGCCGTACTTCTTCAGCTCTGCCGCCAGTGCCACGCGCGGGAACGGATACAGCTGTTCCACGCGGATGATGGCGACATCGTCCTGGCCACGCTTGGTCTGGTCTTCCAGCAGGTCGTAGTAGACCTTGCCCGAGCACAGCACCACGCGCTTGACCTTCTTGGCGTCTGCGTTGGCATCGCCGATCAGGTGCTGGAACTCGCCGTTGGCCAGTTCGTCCAGGGTCGACACGGCCAGCTTGTGGCGCAGCAGCGACTTGGGCGACATCACGATCAGCGGCTTGCGGGTGGTCATGCGCATCTGGCGACGCAGCATGTGGTATGCCTGCGCCGGGGTCGACGGCACGCACACCAGCATGTTCTCCAGCGCGCACAGCTGCAGGAAACGCTCCAGACGTGCGGAGCTGTGCTCCGGGCCCTGGCCTTCGTAACCGTGCGGCAGCAGCAGGGTCAGGCCGGTGATGCGGCCCCACTTGGCTTCACCGGCGGCGATGAACTGATCGATCACGACCTGGGCGCCGTTGGCGAAGTCGCCGAACTGGCCTTCCCAGATGCACAGGGTGTTCGGATCGGTGGTGGAGAAGCCGTACTCATAGGCCATCACCGCTTCTTCGCTGAGCAGCGAATCGATGATGGTGGCCTGTTCCGGCGACTCGACCAGCTGGCGCAGCGGCAGGTAGTAGTTGTCGGTCTTCTGGTCGTGCAGGATCGCGTGGCGGTGCGTGAACGTACCGCGGCCGACGTCCTGGCCGACCAGGCGCAGGTTGTTGCCTTCATCGAGGATGGTGGCGTAGGCCAGGTTCTCGGCAAAGCCCCAGTCGCCCGGGATCTCGCCAGCGGCCATCTTGCGGCGGTCGTCATAGACCTTGGCCACGCGCGAGTGCAGTTCCACACCTTCCGGCACGGTATTGATGATCTGCGCCAGCTGCTTGACCTTCTCCATGCCCACGGCGGTGGAGATGGCGTCGGACAGCTTGCCGTTGAGCAGCTTGGGCCAGTCGACATACATCTTGCTGGTGGCCGGGGTCTTCTCGACCTGGGCCAGCTCGGTGGTGACTTCACCGGCATCGAGCTTGTTGCGGTACGCATCGACCAGCGCCTTGCCGCCACCGGCTTCGATCACGCCGGCTGCTTCCAGCGTCGCGGCGTACAGCTCGCGGGTCGTCTGGTGCTTGCGGATGACCTGGTACATCAGCGGCTGGGTGATCGCCGGTTCATCGGCTTCGTTGTGGCCCCAGCGGCGGTAGCACATCAGATCGATGACCACGTCCTTGCTGAACTTCTGGCGGAACTCGAAGGCCAGCTTGGCGGCGAACACGACCGCTTCCGGGTCGTCGCCGTTCACGTGCAGCACGGGCGCGGCGATCATCTTGGCCACGTCGGTGCAGTACAGCGTGGAACGCGAATCTTCCGGATTGGAGGTGGTGAAACCGACCTGGTTGTTGACCACGATGTGCACCGTGCCACCGACGGCGAAGCCGCGGGCCTGGGACATCTGGAACAGTTCCATCACCACGCCCTGACCGGCGAAGGCCGCGTCACCGTGGATCAGGATCGGCATCACCTGCTTGCGGGCGGTGTCGCCACGGCGTTCCTGGCGCGAGCGCACGCTGCCGGCCACGACCGGATCGGCGATTTCCAGGTGCGACGGGTTGAACGCCAGCGCCAGGTGGACGGCGCCACCGGCGGTGGAAACGTCCGCCGAGAAGCCCATGTGGTACTTCACGTCGCCCGCGGAGGCGTGATCGTCATGCTCGAACTTGCCTTCGAACTCGTCGAACAGCTTGCGCGGGCTCTTGCCGAGGGTGTTGACCAGCACGTTCAGGCGGCCGCGGTGGGCCATGCCGATCACCACGTCCTTGACGCCATCCTTGCCGGCGTCACGGATGATGGTGTCCATCATCGGGATCAGCGAATCGCCGCCTTCCAGCGAGAAGCGCTTCTGGCCCACGTACTTGGTGTGCAGGTAGCGCTCCAGACCCTCGGCAGCCGTCAGGCGCTCCAGGGTGCGGCGCTGGGTGTCTGCGTCCAGGTTGTAGTTGCCACCGGCCATTTCCAGGCGCTGGTACAGCCACTGGCGCTGCTCGACCTCGGAGATGTGCATGAATTCCGCACCGATCGAGCCGGTGTAGGTCTTCTTCAGGCGCTCCAGCAGGTCGCGCAGTTTCATGCGCGGCTGGCCGGCGACACCGCCGGTGCTGAACTCACTGCCCAGGTCGCTTTCCGACAGGCTGTGGAACGGCAGGCCCAGATCCGGCGGATTGGTCGGCGCGGTCAGGCTCAGCGGGTCCAGGCGGGCACCGAGGTGACCGCGCGAACGGTAGGCCGTGATCAGGCGGCCGACATTGCGCTCGCGCTCGTCGCCGGCAGCGTCGGCGGTGCCGCTCTTGACGGCGTTTTTGGCGGCGTCGGCGATGTGGGCGATGACGGCCGAATGCGGAATATCACCGGCTTCGCGGCCCTTGAAGCCGTCGAAGTAGGTCTTCCATTTGGGATCGACACTGTCCGGAGAAACGAGGTACTGCTCGTACAGATCCTCGATATAGGAGGCGTTGCCGCCGGCGAGCTGCGAAGATTGCGCAAACTGCTTCAGTTGATTGTCCACGATGGAGAGTCGGATTCGCTTGTGGGGTAAGGCTTCGATGATCCGGCAGGGAAAAGTGAATAGCCCTGCGCGGGCGGTATCTAACACCCCAAATTGTACCCCCATCGAGACAGGAAGGGGCACCGTACGGGTCAGTGCGGGGACCGCGGTGTCATTCCCAGACAGGTTCGGGACCGGGGTGTGAGCTACAGACCGAGCGCCCGCAGTTCGCTGCAATCACGCGAACGTTCCCATACGCGCTGCAAACCCTCCTGCAACGGCCGTGAACGTGCCGGCTGGGATAGCCCCGCTTCGCCGTCGAAACGGTGGCCGCTCAGACGAAAGTAGTAGTCGCCCGCATCGTTGAGCAGGCAGGCCGATGCCGTCGCGCGGTCGATCGGATCGCTCACTTCGCGCACGCGGAACACGCTGGGCAGGCGCTGGAGCAGGCTCAGCAGCGGGGAACCGCCCTGGCGGATGGCCGCGCTGTCATGGACGATCAGCAGGGCCTGCTTGTCGTGGCGGGCAGTGGCGAAGCGGCGCAGCGCCTCCAGCACCGGGGCGGCGTCGAGCAGGCCCGGGTCGAGCTGGCGGCTGTGGATCCACAGCTGGCGGCGGGCGCGGTGGATCAGCGCGGTGGTGATCGCCACGGCGTCGTCGGCGCGCTCGATCGCGACTGCGCCGGACAGGGCCAGGCGCATGTGCTGGTGGGCGATGCCGGCCTCTTCGAAGATCTCGCCTTCCGGCAGAAAGCCCTGCCGGGTATAGAACACGCGGGCCGGCAGCTGCGCATGCAGCCCGACCTCGCGCCAGCCCCGGGCCCGGGCCTGGTCGACCAGGGCCAGCAGCAGGGCGGCGCCGACGCCTTTGCCACGCCAGGCCGCCAGCACGGCCATGCGGCCGATCCGGCCATCCGGGGTGAGCCGGCCGGCACCGATCGGGGTGCCAGCGGCGTCACGGGCCAGGACATGCACGCTCAAGGGATCGAGCGCGTCGATCTCCAGTTCGGCAGGGACCTTCTGTTCATCGACGAACACGGTGAACCGCACCCGGTGCAGCGCAGCGTGCTGCGCCGGGTAATCGACCACCTCGACGTGGAAGCGGGAGCCGGTCATCGCGGGCGGGGCGCTCAGCCGCGCTGGGGCTCGTCCTTGCCGTCGGTTTCGTCGCTGTCGTCGAAATCGACGATCACTTCGATACCGTCGTCATGGATGGTGACCTCGTGCACGTCGGCCTCGACGGCCTCGTCATCGATGACCTCGACCGCATCGGTGCCGTCGACGATGTCGTACTCGGCGACGTAGTCGTCTTCGTCCTCCAGCCCGGTGTCCTCCACCAGCTGGTAGAAGCCGCCGGCAACCAGTGCCTGCACGGCATCACGGCCCTTGGCCGAGAGCTTCTGGTACAACGCCGCGCCGATCTGTTCGGTGCCGGCCAGCACCTGCGCATCCTTGACCGGCAGGGCGAAGTCCAGGCCGCTGCAGTACAGGCTGGCACCGCGCTTGGCACGACGCCAGGCCAGGCGCGCCCACGGGTGGCGCTGCAGTTCCACGCCCGCGCCCAGCGCGGCTTCGATCTCTTCGCGCGGCAGCGGTTCGCCCTGCGCCATCACTTCCCCGGCGGCGCGGTAGGTGGTGATGAAGCGGCCGAACCAGTCGCCGAGCTTGTCCGGATCGTTCATGCGGATGGCATTGAGCGCTTCGACCACGCGGTTCATCGAGACCACGTCGATTTCGTTCGGGTCTTCCGGGACCTTCAGGTCCGGATCCTGGTAGCGGATGGACTCGTCGGCGCCCTCGATCAGGGTATCGAGGTAGTCGCTGATCAGCTCGGCCGAGGCCGGGGCGCGCATGCCGAACGAGAACGTCAGGCACGGGTCTTCGGCGACGCCGTTGTGCGGCACGTTCGGCGGCAGGTAGAGCATGTCGCCCGGGGCCAGCACCCAGTCATGGGTCGGCTTGAAGCGGCGCAGCAGCTTGAGCTCGACGTCGTCGCGGAAGTCCAGCGGCGGGCGCTTGCCCTTGATCGATTCACTGGCGTCGATCTGCCAGCGGCGATGGCCGTGGGCCTGCAGCAGGAAGACATCGTACTGGTCCACATGGGCGCCGACCGAGCCGCCGGTGGCGGCGAAGCTGATCATCACATCGTCCATGCGCCAGCGCGGCAGGAAATCGAAGTGGCTGATCAGGGCGCGCACGTCGGCGTCCCACTTGTCCACGTCCTGGACCAGCAGGGTCCAGTCGTGGTCGGGCATCCCGGGGAACTCTTCTTCCTGGAACGGGCCGGTGCGTACGCTCCAGCCGTCGGTGGCGCGGTCGTGGGTGATCAGGCGCGACAGCGCGCCTTCTTCACACGCCAGGCCGGCGAGGTCTTCGGGCTGCACCGGGGTCTCGAAATCCGGGAAGGCGCCGCGGATGAGCAGCGGGCGCTTCTGCCAGTAATCGCGCAGGAAGGTGGCGGCGGGCATGCCCAGCGGCAGGCCGGGGCGCGCCTGGATGTCGATGACGGGAGTTTTGATCTTGCGTGCGGCCATGGGGGAGATCCTTGCAACGTGTAGACGGGAATTCGGGGCGCAGCGGGGCCGCGCCCATGCCTTCAGATCGCCTTGGCCAGGTCCGCTGCCAGGCCGATGTAGCCGCCCGGGGTCAGGGCGCGCAGGCTCTGCTTGGCGTCGGCCGGCAGGTCCAGCGATTCAACGAAGGCCTGCATCGATTCGGTGGTGATGCCCTGGCCGCGGGTGAGCGCCTTGAGCTGTTCGTAGGGGTTGGGCAGGCCATGGCGGCGCATGACGGTCTGCACGGCTTCGGCCAGCACTTCCCACGCGGCGTCCAGGTCGGCGTCCAGGCGTTCCGGATTGACGGTCAGCTTGCCCAGGCCCTTGGTCAGCGAATCCAGGGCGACCTGGGTGTGGCCGAAGGCGGTGCCGACCGCGCGCAGCACGGTGGAGTCGGTCAGGTCACGCTGCCAGCGGCTGATCGGCAGTTTGGCGCTGAAATGCTCGAACAGGGCGTTGGCGATGCCGAAGTTGCCTTCGGCGTTCTCGAAGTCGATCGGGTTGACCTTGTGCGGCATGGTCGAGGAGCCGACTTCGCCTTCCTTGAGCTTCTGCTTGAAGTAGCCCAGCGAGATGTAGCCCCAGACGTCGCGGGCCAGGTCGATCAGGATGATGTTGGCGCGGCGCGCGGCATCGCCGATCTCGGCGACGTTGTCATGCGGTTCGATCTGGGTGGTGTACGGGTTGAACACCAGGCCGAGGCTTTCCACGAAGCGCTGGGCGAAGGCCGGCCAGTCCACATCCGGGTAAGCGATGACGTGCGCGTTGTAGTTGCCCACCGCACCATTGATCTTGCCGGTCAGCTCGACCGCGGCGATCTGCCGGCGCTGGCGCTCCAGGCGGGCGACCACGTTGGCCACTTCCTTGCCCAGGGTGGTCGGCGAGGCGGTCTGGCCATGGGTGCGCGACAGCATCGGCTGGGCGGCCTGGGCGTGGGCGAGGGCGCGCAGCACGCCGGCGATGTTGTCCAGCGACGGCAGCAGCACTTCGCGGCGGGCCTGCTCGAGCATCAGCCCGTAGCTGAGGTTGTTGATGTCTTCGCTCGTGCAGGCGAAATGCACGAACTCCAGCGCCGGGCCCAGCTCCGCATCGGCGGTGAGCTGCTCCTTGATGAAGTACTCCACGGCCTTGACGTCGTGGTTGGTGGTGCGCTCGATCTCCTTCACCCGCGCGGCGTGGGCCGGGGCGAAGTCGTCGGCCAGGGCGCGCAGGCGCGCGGTGGCAGCGGCCGAGAACGGCGCCAGCTCCACGATGCCCGGCTCATTGGCCAGTGCCAGCAGCCATTCCACTTCCACCTTCACGCGGGCCTTGATCAGGCCGTATTCGGAGAAGATCGGGCGCAGGGCGTCGACCTTGCCGGCGTAGCGGCCATCGAGCGGGGACAGGGCGAGCAGGGCGAATTCGGACATGGCAGGGCGCAGATCGGTGGCAGCGGGGGCCGCCATTCTACGCTGCCCCGGCGTCCTCGGCCTGTGCCATGCGCACCGTCACGGCCTGGATCCGGTGCCCGGCCATGCGCTTGATCGTGAACTGGTGCCCGTCGATCTCCAGCTGCTCGCCTTCCTCGGGCAGCCGCTGCAGCTGGTGCACGATCAGCCCGCCGACCGAATTGAGGTGGTCCGGCGCGCTCAGGTCATGCCCCAGCAGGCGCTCCAACCGGAAGATCGAGGTCGAGCCGGCCACCAGCAGGGTGCCGTCGGCGCCGCGGGTGGGGGCGTCCTTGACGATATGCGGGTGTTCGTCCTCGATATCGCCGACCACCACTTCCAACAGGTCTTCCAGGGTGAAGTAGCCCAGGATGCGGCCGTGCTCTTCCACGCACAGGGCCAGGTGGGTGGTGCCGGTGCGGAAGCGCTCCAGCACCAGCGGGACCGGGGTTTCCAGCGCGATCAGATTGGCCGGGCGCAGCAATGGGCGCAGGTCGTCGGTGGGGTTGCCGCGGGCGATCTCGACCAGCAGATCCTTCATGTGCAGGATGCCGAGGACTTCCTCGCCATCACGGTCGAACCACGGGTAGCGGCTGTAGCGGCTTTCGGCGAACTCGGCCATCACATCGGCCAGGTCCATGCCGTCGCGGAACGAGCGCATGTGGTCGCGTGAGCGCATCAGATCGCCGGCCACCAGTTCGGGCAGTTCCAGTGCGTGGCTCATCAGGGTGAGGTCCTGGTCCGGCGCACTGCCGACCGGTTGCTGGCGACCCACGATCAGCTTGAGCTCCTCGCGCGAATAGCGGTGCGAGGTGTGCTCCACATCGCCCCAGCCGGCCAGCCGCAGCAGCGCGTTGGCGCTGTTGTTGAGCAGCCAGATCGCCGGATACATCGCCCAGTAGAACAGGTACAACGGCGCGGCCGTCCACAGCGACATCGCTTCGGGACGGCGGATCGCCATCGATTTCGGCGCCAGCTCGCCCAGCACGATGTGCAGGAACGAGATCAGGCTGAAGGCGATGATGAAGGACGTCAGGCGCGAGGCTTCCGGGGTCAGCCCCAAGGTGTCGAACAACGGCTGCAGCAGGTGTGCGAAGGCCGGCTCGCCGACCCAGCCCAGGCCCAGCGAGGACAGCGTGATGCCCAGCTGGCAGGCCGAGAGGTACGCATCCAGGTGCGAGTGCACATTGAGCAGCAGGCGTCCCCGCCAGCCATGGTTCTCGGCCAGGCCGACGGCCTGGGTGTGGCGCAGCTTGACCAGCGCGAACTCGGCGGCCACGAAGAAGCCGTTGAGCACCACCAGCAGCAGGGCCAGCACAAGAAGCAGGAGGTTGCCGATCATCCGCGGCTCCGCAGCGCTGCTGCCTGAGGCGGAATGGCACCCGCGTTCGCCGGGGCGGCGAGGGCGGTCATCAGTGCGTGCGCGGCGGCACGCCCGGTACTACTGTCGGGATCGTCACCCATGGGGGCGGCAGTCTGTCTGAATGAAAACGAATTCCGAGTCTAGCCGATCCACTGCATTGTTGGGTTTCAGTGGGGCTTGGGAGTATCGTGATCAGAGCCGCCAGCCAGGGAATCAGGCCCGTTGCCAGCCGCAGGTTCCCTTTCATCCACGAAAGATGTGCGGAGTTGAAGCAATGAGCAAGGGTTTCAGGATTGAACACGACAGCATGGGCGAGCTGCAGGTGCCCGCCGATGCGTTGTGGGGCGCGCAGACCCAGCGCGCCGTCGATAATTTCCCGGTGTCGGGCCAGCGCATGCCGCGCGGTTTCATCCGCGCACTCGGCCTGGTCAAGGGTGCTGCGGCCAACGTCAACGTCGAGCTGGGCCATCTGCCGCGCAACATCGGCAAGGCCATCGAAGCGGCGGCCGCCGAAGTCGCCGAGGGACGCCATGACGCGCACTTCCCGATCGATGTGTACCAGACCGGTTCGGGCACGTCCTCGAACATGAATGCCAACGAGGTCATCGCCACGCTGGCCAACCGTGCCGGCAAGGCGGGCAAGACCGCGGTGCATCCCAACGATCACGTCAACCAAGGGCAGAGCTCCAACGACGTGATCCCGACCGCGCTGCGCGTCTCGGCGCTGCTGGGCGTGCATGAGCAGCTGCTGCCCTCGCTGGTGCACCTGCGCAAGACCATCGACAAGCGCGGCCGCGCACTGCGCAAGGTGGTCAAGACCGGCCGCACCCATCTGATGGATGCGATGCCGCTGACCTTCGAGCAGGAATTCGGTGCCTGGTCGGCGCAGTTGTCCTCTGCCCAGGAGCGCATCGAAGACAGCCTCAAGCGCCTGCGTCGGCTGCCGCTGGGTGGCACGGCGATCGGCACCGGCATCAACGCCGATCCGCGGTTTGGCGCGCAGGTGGCCAAGCAGCTCAAGCAGCAGACCGGCATCAAGTTCGACAGTGCCGAGAACAAGTTCGAAGGCCTGGCCGCGCAGGATGATGCGGTTGAACTGTCCGGCCAGCTCAACGCGTTGGCGGTGGCGCTGATCAAGATCGCCAACGACCTGCGCTGGATGAATGCCGGTCCGCTGGCCGGCCTGGGCGAGATCGAACTGCCGGCGCTGCAGCCGGGCAGCTCGATCATGCCGGGCAAGGTCAATCCGGTGATTCCCGAGGCCACCGTGATGGTGTGCGCGCAGGTGATCGGCCACCACACCGCGATCACCGTGGCCGGGCAGACCGGCAACTTCCAGTTGAACGTGACGCTGCCGTTGATCGCCGCGAACCTGCTCGATGGCATCAATCTGCTGGCCAACATCACCCGCCTGCTGGCCGATACCGCGATCGCCGGGCTGAAGGTGCGCGAAGACCGCGTGCGTGAAGCGCTGGACCGTAATCCGATCCTGGTCACGGCGTTGAACCCGATCATCGGCTATGAAAAGGCCGCCGCGATCGCCAAGCGTGCCTACAAGGAACAGCGCCCGGTGCTGGACGTGGCCCGGGAAGACAGTGGTCTGCCCGAGGCCGAGCTGCGCAGGCTGCTCGATCCGGCCGCGCTGACGGCCGGCGGCATCCATGCCGGTGGTGGTGGTGGCGGTTGATCGCGGGCACTGAATGACACGAAAAAACGGGCCGAACGGCCCGTTTTTTTGTGGCTGAGCCCCGTAGCGGCCGGCGGGCCCCAGGGCAACATCAAGGAGGAGGCCGTTGCCGCCAGGCGGCGGACGCGGGACATCTGCCCAGGCGCCTGCCGGTCATTGCGGGGTTCGCGCACAGACTCAGTGGCGATCGGCCTGCAGATTGCCGAAGGTTTCGGTGTAATCCTTGAATTCCGGAATCTTCGTGATCAGGTCCGGCGGGATCGGCTGCATGCCATCCGGCACCTGGATCTTCACCGAGCGCTTGGCCGGGTCCGGCGGGGCATCGGTCAGGGTGTTCTGACGCAGCACCTGCAGCTGGCCGAACATGCCCTGCAGCATCGCCTGCTGCTCGTCATTGAGCGGGATTTCGATCTCATCGATTTTCATGTGCCCGTTGGGCAGGATGATGATGTTGGGTGCGGGCGCGCGGCGCACGGTGACCATGCCGTCACTGACGGTGATCTTCGGCTTGCTGCGCTCGGCACGGTGATTGCGGTACTCCTGATCGCAACCGGTAGCGACCAGGCAGAACAGGGCGAACAGCAACAGACTCAGCTTCTTCATGAGCAGGCAACGCATGCGGCGGGAACGCAGATTGTAGTCCTCCGGCGCCGGGAAGGGCCTGCCTGCGACGCATCGTCGCAGGCAGGCGCCCGTTTACCTGCCGCAGTCGTCGATGTCGCTCTGGTCCATGGTCGCGTAGGGCTGGAAGGCCGGCAGCGCGGCCGCCAGCGCCTGCTGTCTGGCCATCATGCCGGGCAGCAGACTGCACAGTTTCTGGGCCTGGCCTTCGATCTTCCTGGCCTCCTCGTTCACCCGCGCTTCGATGCCCTGGGTGTCGCCGGAGAACATGCCCTTGATCGCCTCACCGGCTGCCTTCACCCCCAGATTGGCACCGGCCACGCCGATCTCCATGCCGGCACTGGCCAGCGATTCGACCTGCTTGCGGTAGTCCTGCAGCAGTGCACGCTGGTGGGCGTCCACGGGCACCGCCTTGCCATCGATGAGCAGGTCGCCCTGGGGGCTGATCTCGGCCTTCGGCGATTTGCCGTTGGAGATGGAGATGTTGCCCTGGGCGATTTCCTTGCGGGCCTTGTCGGTGGCCTCCTGCACGGTCTTGCCGATGCTCTCGCTGTCCAGCGCGCTGGTGGCCGGGGCGGCGGCGCTCTGGTCGGCGGGCGCTTTGCCTTTCCCACTGTCGGGGGCGGTGCAGGCAGCGATGGGCAGGCACAACAGCAGGGCAGGCAGCAGCAGTCGAGTCGTCATGATGCGTATCCGTCAGTGGAGGAGAAAGGCTTACTTGCCGCGCGGCAGTTCAACCCGGCCGCGTACATTGCTGTGGCGGATATCGCCGCTGCCGCTGTTGGCCACGCGCAGGTCGCCACCGACATCGCGGACGGTGACGTCGCCCGAGCCATGGCGGTCCACCGTGACGCTGCCGCCGATATCGCGCAGCTCGGTGTCGCCGGAGCCGACCGTGCCGACCCGCACGTTGCCCTTGGCCTGGCGCACGTCGGTGTCACCGGAGCCGACCACGCCGATCTCGACGTTGCCACCTACCATGTCCAGCTCGAAGTCGCCCGAGCCGATCGTGCCGACCTTGGCATCACCGCGGACGTTGCGGGCCTTGAAGTCGCCCGAACCGACCGACAGCACGTTCAGTGCACCGGCGCCGTCGAGCGTGACATCGCCCGAGCCGACCGCCGCGGTCACCAGGCCCTTGATGTTCTCCAGCTTGATGTCGCCCGAGCCGACATCCGCGCTGAGCGAATGCGCGCCGGTGACGCTGGCATCGCCGGAGCCGACCTTCATCTGCACCAGAATCGTGTCCGGCACCGTGCCGCGCAGGTCCAGGTAGGCGTAGCTGTTGCCGCTCATGCTGAGGCTGCGGCCCTCGCGCTGCAGCCGGACGACGAGCTTGTCGCCGACCTTCTGCTGGGTCACGGTCAGCTGGCGCAGCCAATCCGCGTTGGAGGCGCAGGCGCGGCCGCCGAGCTGGGCCGTCCCCGGGCCGGCCTGCAACACCAGATCATGCTGGTTCACTTCGAACACCACGGCCTTGGCGCCGGCCAGGTCGAGCTTGAGGTCGCGCGGTTCGTTGAACTTGCACTGCGGTTCATTGGCGAACGCGGTCAGCGGCAGCAACAGCAGGGAGGCAACAGCGAGCTTGCGGATCATGGGTGGCTCCTCGAAGAAGGGCAGGGATCAGATTTCGCCGGCGCGGCGGCGCAGACGGATGGCCAGGAACAGGAACACCACGCCGACGGCGGCGCCGATCCACAGTTCTGGCATGGCGAAGGCGGCCAGCTGGTGGCTTGGGCCCAGTTCGTTGACCAGGTTGTCCATGTTGCCGTTGCCACTGAACATCGACTCGCCGCGGTAGAACTGGTCGGTGGCCGGGACCGCACTGAGCAGCAGGCGGCCGACGATATGCTTCCAGAACCAGCCACCGGTCAGGTCGAACAGGGTCATGACCTTGGTGGTGCTGACGATGATGCCGGCAAACAGCGGCAGCATCACCGCCCACAGGAACGGCTTGGTCTTGGCCCAGGCCGAGCACAGCAGCAGCCAGCCGACGGTCGGCAACGCCCAGAGCAGGTAGACCGGGATCCAGGACAGGTGGCCGGCGATGATGGTCAGCGGGCTGGCCGGCCCCCAGATCAGCATCATCGGATCACCGCCATGGGCGATCACCACGATCGAGATCATCACCAGGAAGCCGAGCATGGTCAGCGCCGAGGCGATCACCGCGATGAGCGGGGCGATCAGCAATGCGCTCAGCGCCTTGGACAGGACGGTGGACGTATCCGACAGCGGCAGCGACTTCCAGAACAGGATGCTGCGGTCGCGGCGGTCGTCATACAGGGCGCCCAGGCAGTAGAAGAACACCACGAAGGCGAGCACGATCAGCGGCCAGCCCGAGCTCAGGATCAGGGTCAGGTCCAGGCCGTTGGCCAGGTCGTGCAGGTCCTTGGCATCGAGCTTGCTGGTCAGCAGGCTCAGGTCCAGACCGTTGATGTTGACGCTTTCGTTGTCGATGTGGATGCCGCCGCTCTTGACCGCACGGTGCATGGCGACCAGGCCGAACACGATGCCGAGCAGGCTCATCACCAGCGATATGCCGCCGGCGATCACCGGCGCATACAGGAAGCCGCCGCGGTTTTCCCAGTACTCACGCTTGAGCAGCCACTTGAACGCACTGGCCTTGCTGATGGGATGGTTGACGGTGTTCATGCGTAGGTTCCCTTCATGATGGCCACGAACAGATCCGCCAGCCCCGGGCTGCGGATTTCGCCCAGGGGCGTGAGCTGGGCGCGTGGCACCCCGTCAAACAGCAGCACGGTCTTGCCGAAGGGCAGGGCGCGCTCGTCGATCGGCTTGAGTGCACGTGCGGCCTCCACGGCATCGGCCGAGACCAGCACTTCGGTATAGCGTTCGCCAATGTCTTCCATGTCGGTGGTCAGCACGATGCGGCCATCGCGGATGAACATGACATCGGTGAGGATGTGCTCGATCTCTTCCACCTGATGGGTGGTGACGATGATCGTTTTCTGTTCGTCGAAGTAGTCTTCCAGCAGACGCTGGTAGAACTCCTTGCGGTACAGGATGTCCAGGCCCAGGGTCGGCTCGTCCAGCACCAGGACCTTGGCATCGATGGCCATCACCAGCGCCAGGTGCAGCTGCACGATCATGCCCTTGGACAGTTCGCGCACGCGCTGCTTGGGATGCAGTTTGGTGGAGGCCAGGAAGCGCTCGCAGCGCGCCCGGTCGAAACGTGGGTGGGTGCCGGCGACGAAATCGATCGCCTCGCGCACCTTCATCCAGCGCGGCAGCACCGCCACGTCGGCGATGAAGCACACATCGTTCATCAGCGCGTTGCGCTGCGTGGTCGGGTCCAGCCCGAGCACGCGCAGTTCGCCTTCCACCGAGGTCAGGCCGAGCAGCGCCTTGAGCAGGGTGGTCTTGCCGGCGCCGTTGGGGCCGATCAGGCCGGTGATGCGGCCGGGGGCGATGGTGAAGCTGGTGTTGTCCAGCGCCACGGTCTGTTTATAGGCCTTGCGCAGGCCTCGAGCGGAAATGACGACATCACTTGCAACGGCATTCATGAGGATTTCCCCTGGGGCAGCAATTCGTCGAGGTTCAGGCCCAGGCGCTGGATGCGTTCCAGAACCAGCGGCCATTCTTCATTGAGGAACCGGTCGCGCTCGCTGCTGCGCAGCTGCGTGGCCGCTTCTTCGGTCATGAACATGCCCAGGCCGCGGCGCTTCTCGACCAGGCCTTCATCAGCCAGTTCCTGGTAGGCGCGCGAAACGGTGATGGGGTTGAGCTGGTACTCGGCGGCAACCTGCCGGACCGAAGGCAGGGCATCGCCCGGCTTGATGATGCCGTCAAGCATCATGGCAATCACGCGCTCTTTCAGCTGGCGGTAGATCGGAGCACCATCGCTCCATTGAATATCGCTCATGGTCAGCTCCGTGGGTTCAGCGACTGCGCGAATGAGAAGTAAGGCATGGACAGGGAGCTGTGCAGCCGGCGGGGAGGCGTGGGGGCGCCGTCGGCGTTCCCTGCCTCGATGACGCCTGCGTCCTGCGGGCCTTCAAACACATTGGCGCTGGCAGGGCTGCCAGCGTCACCGGAGGGGATGCCGAACCAGCCAAGCAACAGCAACGCCGAGGCGGCGGTGATGGCTTTGGCAGCGTGGTGGTGGCGCATGCGGTTCATGGGCTTCCCCTGTCTAGGTGACTGGTGTTGTATGCAACTATAACACCGGCACGCCGAAGATCAACTGGGTGATTGACCCAACTGATGGCAGGGGGTGTATGACAGTCAGTGGGCGTCCTCAAGTAATTGAATTTAAAGGTTTATATAGAAGTGCGGGGCGCCGGTATCTGCCAGTCGCCATTCATCGATGTCAATGGTATGGCAATCAAGAGGCGTATTCAGGCCGTGGCCTGAGGATGTCCGGCAAGCGCGCGACACCGCCAGATGCCGCAAAGCAGCCGATGAATACGCCTGGCCGGCGCCGCGCCGGCGGCGTCCGGCGGCAAAAACGCCGGTGATATAGTGCCCGCCGCAGCCTTGGCAGCCCCTGCCAGGCGCTTCTTCCCCTTGTTGTTCCCTACTTTGGAGTGTCGCGATGCACCACGTGTCTTTGATGTCGCCCGTCCGTCGCGACCGCGTTCCGCGCCGGGCGCGGTGGTCTGTGCTGATGCTGGCGGTCGGTCTGCTGGCCGGCGCCTCGGCCCAGGCGGCCGATCTGCTGGATGTGAGCTACCGCCCGCTGGCGGGCAAGGGTGAGGTCAATCTGGCCAAGCAGTACGGTGGCAAGGTGCTGCTGGTGGTCAACACCGCCAGCAAGTGCGGATTTACCCCGCAGTACGAAGGCCTTGAAGCCCTGCAGCGCAAATACGCTGCGCGGGGTTTCTCGGTGCTGGGCTTCCCGTCCAATGACTTCAAGGGCCAGGAGCCGGGCGATGAGACCCAGATCCAGGAGTTCTGCACGCTGACCTACGGCGTGAAGTTCCCGATGTTCCAGAAGGTGGTGGTGACCGGGCCGGAGGCGACGCCGCTGTATCGCAGTCTCGCCACCGCTACGGGCGTGTCACCGGGCTGGAACTTCCACAAGTATCTGATCGGCCGCGATGGCCGGGTGGTGGCCCAGTTCCCGAGCAAGGTCACCCCGGACGATCCGAAGCTGGTCGCGGCGATCGAACGTGAACTCTCTGTCACCGCCAACAAGCGCTGACGATATCGACATCTCGGACGCGCGTGCGACAATGGTTGCTTTCGCGCCGACGTCGGCGTCCAGTCACTTCCAGGAATGCAGCGAATGAAGATGGGAATGCGCGGCGCCGCGGCGTCGGTTCTGATTCTGGCGATGGGTGCCACCGGTACCGCGATGTCGCAACAACCAGCCGCCCGCGCGGCTGTCAAGGAGACTTCCACTTTGAACACCCAACGCGAAAAGCTTGGCTACGCCATCGGTATCGATGTGGCCAATTCGTTTGGTCCGATCTCCAGCGAGATCGACCTGGCCGCCCTGCGTCGCGGCGTGACCAATGCCTTTGAAGGCAAGCAGCCGCTGATCAGCCAGGAAGAGGCGCAGAAGACCGATGCCGCCCTGCGCCAGGCCGTGATGGCCAAGAGCGGCCAGCCGGTTCCGGGCGTTGCCCCGGGCACCGCGCCGCCGAAGGTGGACCGCGAGAAGGTCGGCCTGATGCTGGGCAGCTTCGCCGTGGGCCCGTCGCTGGCACCGCTGAAGGATGATGTCGATCTGGACGCGCTGTTCGACGCGGTCAGCACCACGTTCAACAACGGCACCCCGAAGATGACCGCCGAGCAGGCCAAGGCCACGCTGGAAGGCTTCATGAAGGGCAAGCAGGCTGAAATGGAAGCCAAGTCCGCCGCCCAGGCCGGTACCAACCGCGTGGAAGGCAACAACTTCCTGGCCAAGAACAAGACCGCGCCGGGCGTGGTGACCACCGCCTCGGGCCTGCAGTACCAGGTGCTGCGTCCGGGTTCGGGCGAACGCCCGATGCCGACCAGCAAGGTCCGCGTGAACTACGAAGGCAAGCTGCTCGACGGCACCGTGTTCGACAGCAGCTACCAGCGTGGCCAGCCGATCGAGTTCGGTCTGGACCAGGTGATCAAGGGCTGGTCCGAAGGCGTCTCGCTGATGCCGACCGGTTCCAAGTACCGCTTCTGGATCCCGGGTGAGCTGGCCTATGGCGAGCAGGGCACCCCGGGCGGCCCGATCGGTCCGAACGCCACGCTGACGTTCGACGTCGAGCTGCTGAACGTTCTGCCGTAACGGATCTGGAGCACCACCGCCCATGCGCGTTGCGATTTTCGGTACCGGCTACGTCGGTCTTGTCACGGGTACCTGCCTGGCCGAGGTTGGCCATCAGGTGATCTGTGTCGATATCGACCAGGCCAAGGTCGACGGCCTCAACAACGGGATCATCCCGATCTATGAGCCCGGCCTGGAGCCGATGGTCAAGGCCAACCACGATGCGTCGCGGTTGACCTTCACCTCCGACGCCGCTACCGCGATCGCGCATGGCCAGGTGATCTTCATTGCCGTGGGCACGCCACCGGACGAGGACGGCAGTGCCGACCTGCAGTACGTGCTGGCCGTGGCCCGCACCATCGGCCGGCACATCACCGTGCCGGTGGTGGTGGTGAACAAATCGACCGTGCCGGTAGGCACGGCCGACAAAGTCCGTGAGGCCATCGCCCAGGCGCTGGCCGAGCGCGGCGTGGAGATCGCGTTCGACGTGGTCTCCAACCCCGAATTCCTGAAGGAAGGTGACGCGGTCGCCGACTGCATGCGGCCGGACCGCATCGTGGTGGGCGCGTCCAATCCTGAGTCGGTCGCGCTGATGCGCCGCCTGTATGCGCCGTTCAATCGCAACCACGACCGCGTGGTGGAGATGGACGTACGCTCGGCGGAGTTGACCAAGTACGCGGCCAACGCGATGCTGGCGACCAAGATTTCGTTCATGAACGAAATCGCCAACATCGCCGAGAAGGTCGGTGCCGATATCGAGCAGGTCCGTCAGGGCATCGGCTCGGATCCGCGCATCGGCTGGCACTTCATCTATCCCGGTGCCGGTTACGGTGGCTCGTGCTTCCCGAAGGATGTGCAGGCCCTGGCCCGGACCGCCCAGCAATACGGCCACGAGCCGAAGCTGTTGAACGCGGTCGAAGCCGTCAACGAACACCAGAAGGGCCATCTGTACGCCCTGATCCAGCGCCACTACGACCGTGGCGAAGATGAAGGCGTGCGCGGCAAGACGTTCGCGGTGTGGGGGCTGGCGTTCAAGCCGAACACCGACGACATGCGTGAAGCCTCCAGCCGCCGCCTGCTGGCGCAGCTGTGGGAGGCGGGTGCGCAGGTGCGCGCCTATGATCCGGAAGCGACTGAAGAAGCGCGCCGCATTTTCGGCGAGCGCGATGATCTGGTGTTCTGCGACAACGCCTACGACGCCCTGGAGGGTGCCGATGCGCTGGTCGTGGTGACCGAATGGAAGCAGTTCCGCAGCCCGGATTTCGTCCGCCTGCGCGAGATGCTCAGCGATGCGGTCGTGTTCGACGGCCGCAATCTGTACGACCCGCAGGACATCGAAGCCGCGGGCCTGGCTTACTACGGCATTGGCCGGGGACGTTCGTTGAATGCATGAGTCCACACCCTCCGAGCGCGAACAGGCATTGGAAGCACGCCTGATCGAGCTGGAAATGCGCGTCTCCTTCCAGGAGCAGGCGCTGGCCGAACTGAGCGAGGCCCTGGCCGATGCGCGCATGGAAGGCAATCGCAATGCCGACCTCACCCGCATCCTGCTCGAAGACCTCGGCAAGGTCCGCACCGCGTTGTATTCCGATTCGGCCGAAGAGCCGCCGCCTCCGCATTACTGATCTGACGTCATGAGCGATACTCTCCGCGACCAGCTGCTGGGCCTTGGCTTCAAAGCCGCGCCCAAACCCGAACGAACCAACGACCGCAAGCCGGACCGTCGGCCCGATGCGCGCCGCGATGGCCGCCCGGCCGGCAAGCCGCAGGGCGCACGCCCGGCCGGCAAGCCGGGCGAAGGCCAGCGCCCCGCGCGCGACGGCGACCGCCGTCCGCCGGGCAAGGGCCGTCCCGCCGGCGCCCGCCCACCGCAGGGCGCGCCCGGCAAGCCGCGCTCTCGCGAGGACATCGATCTCGCCAAGGCCTATGCGATCCGTGCGCAGAAGGAAAAGGACGACCGCATCGAGGCCGAGCGCCTGAAGCAGGAAGAAGCGCGTCTGCGTCGCGAAGCCAAGGCCAAGCTGGAGGTCCTGCTGGAAGGCAAGGCCCTCAACGCCGAAGCGGCCGACATCGCGCGCCACTTCCCGTATGGCGGCAAGATCAAGCGCATCTATGTGACGGCCGATCAGCTCAAGGCGCTCAATGCCGGCGAGCTGGGCGTGCTGCAGCAGAACGGGCGCTATGTGCTGGTGACCGCCGCGGTGCTGGCCGAAGCCGAAGCGGTGTTCGCACCGTCCGTGGCGCTGAAGGTCGACCCGGATGCACCGGCCGGCGAAGATCCGTATGCCGACCCGCAGTACCAGGTGCCCGACGACCTGGTCTGGTAAGCCAACGCCACCATTGTTGAACGCACTGGGCGCCGTCAGGCGCCCGTTGCATGTCAGGAGCAGGGCCATGCAGGAACGCAGTCCCGGGTATTTCCCGCACATTGATGGCCTGCGTGCGATCGCGGTGCTGGCGGTCATCCTCTATCACCTCAAGGCCAGCTGGCTGCCGGGCGGCTTCACTGGCGTGGACGTGTTCTTCGTCATTTCCGGTTTCGTGGTCAGCGCCTCGGTGGATCGCCTGCCGGCGGTCGGCGGCTGGGCCGGGCTGGCGCGCTTCTATGCGCGCCGCATGCGCCGTATTGCCCCGGCACTGGTGGTGTGCCTGCTGGCGACGGCGATGCTCAGCGCGTTGCTGATTCCCGAATCCTGGCTCAGCGAGACCAGCGACAAGACCGGGCGCATGGCGTTCTTCGGGCTGAGCAACTGGGTGCTGGCCAGCACCGGCAATGATTACTTCTCGCCGCGTACCGAGTTCAATCCGTACACGCACACCTGGTCGCTGGGGGTCGAAGAGCAGTTCTACCTGCTGTTCCCGCTGTTGTTCCTGGCGTGGGCCAGAGGCACGCGTGGACGCTGGGTGTCGCTGGGCCTGTTCGGCGTGGCGACCTTGGCCTCGCTGGGGTATGCGGTGTTCCGCGCGCGGCAGGGGGGCCATGAGATCGATGCCTTCTACCTGTCCACCACGCGGTTCTGGCAGTTGGGCGCGGGAGTGCTGCTGTTCCAGGTCTTGTCGCTGAGCGGTCGGTTCACGCCGCCCCCGGTGCCGCCGCGCGGGATCAGCTGGCGCTCGCCGTTGTTGCTGCTGAGCCTTGTGGCCCTGGGCTATGGTCTGTGGGCGGCACGGCCGGGACATTCACCGTGGATGGATGGCCTATGGCCGGTGCTGGGTACGCTGGGACTGCTGGGGCTGCTGCAGCGCTCGCCGGGCGGCTGGATCGGGCGCGCGCTGGCGACCACGCCGATGGTGACGATCGGTCGCCTCTCCTATTCGCTGTACCTGTGGCACTGGCCGGTGTTTGTGCTGTTTCGCTGGACCGTGGGCCTGGAGACCGTGGCGACCGGCGGGGCTGCGCTGCTGTGCGTGGCGCTGCTGTCCTGGCTGTCATGGCGGTGGGTGGAACAACCGCTGCGGCATGGCGCGCGCTGGCGCGTCAGCAACGCGCGCTGGGTCGCGGCAGGGCTGGGGGTCCTGGTGCTGGGCGCCGGGCTACAGTCGGCACTGGTCAAGACGCAGCAGTACACCTCGCTCAGCGTGGTCAGCCGGGCCCCGCTGGACTGGTATCCGTATGCCAAGGGGCTGAAAAAGGAAATCCCGGACTGCCGCGTGCGGGTCAGCAATGTGCCGGTCCTGGGCGGTCAGGCGCGCCTGTATGAGCGCGGTGAGTGCCCGGGACGTACCGCATCGACCCGCCAACTGTTCGTGGCCGGCGATTCGCACGCACTGGCCTACCACGAGATGCTGCAGCGTCTGGCCGTCCTGGATGGCGCGCCGATCCGCCTGTATGGCAGCGGCGGTTGCGCGCTGGTCGGGCTGCGTGCCTGGCAGGGCCCCAATCCAGCCTGCGAGGCATACGCACGCAACGTGCTGGAGGATATCCAGGCGCGTGCGCGGCCAGGCGATGTGGTGCTGCTGGCGGGCCTGCGCCTGCCGCGCCTGTCCGAACAGTACGCCTTGTTCGACGTCGCACAAGTGCGCGCCGATCATCTCAGCGAGACGGCCAATGCTGGCCGTACCGCCGAAATCGCGCAGTGGGTCGAGCAGCTCACGCCGCTGGCCGATCGTGGCGTGCACATCGTGCTGGAAGCGCCCAAACCCGTGCTGCCGGCGCCGCCGTATCGGTGCTCGGATGCGTTCAACCGGCACAACCCGATCTGCGCCAACGGCATGACCGTGCCGCGCAGCGAGATCGAGGCTCTGCGTGCGCCGGTACTGGCCGGCCTGCGGCAGGTGGCTGCGGGGCTGCCCGGCGCGTCGATCTGGGATCCGATGCCGCTGCTGTGCCCTGGCGAGCAGTGCCTGCCGACCCGCGAAGGCAAGCCGCTGTTCTTCGATGGCGACCATCTCAGCGGCTATGGCAATCGTCTGCTGCTGCCTGATTTCCAGGTACAGTTGGAGCGCTTGGAGACGACGGCACCCGCCGCCGTCCCCTGACTCCACCCCCTGGTGATCAGTCGCGGGCCGCAGTGTCCGCGGCGGCCTCGATCGGGCCGGCGACCTGCTGGCCCGCCTGCCAGACCGCGTCGATCCGCCGGCTGTTACGGATGTCGTCGAGCGGGTTGGCGCCCAGCACCAGCAGATCCGCGCGGCGCCCCACCGCAATGCGGCCGCGATCCTCCAGGCCGAGCACGCGCGCCGCATCGGCGGTGGCCACCTGGAGTGCCTGCGCCGGCGTGAAGCCGGCCTGGGTCATCAACTCCAGCTCGCGATGCTCGGCGAAGCCGATCACCCGCTGCGGCATCGCGCCGGCATCGGTACCAAAGCCGATGTTCACCCCCGCTTCGTGCAGCGTGCGCAGGTTGCGCAGGTTCATCGCCACGGACGCGCGCGCCTTGGGAATGCCATCGCCGGCCAGTTGTTCCTGCTGCCACTGCGGTTGCTGCCAGCGCTCACGCACCGCCGACGGCAGGGCATTGGCCAGGAACGGTTGCTGCAGCCACTGGGGATTCTCGGCGTACAGATAGTTTGCCTCGTCGATGTTGACCGTCGGGATGTACCAGACGCCCTTGTCGCGCATCGCGCTGACCAATGCCGGGGCGACCGGCGTATCGCGGATGCCGTGCGCGATGATGTCCACGCCGGCCGCGACCAGGTCCGCCGCCGGAGCCTGATCATGGATGTGCGCGGCCACCTTGAGCTGGTGCTGGTGCGCTTCATCGATCGCGGCGCGGTAGATCGGCGGGGCCATCATCGGGAAGCGGCCGCCGAGGTCGTCCACCCACAGCTTGATCACGTCCACCCCGGCCTGCTGCTGCGCGCGGACCGCGGCGCGGGCCTGATCGGGCGTGGTCGGGCGTGCGACGGGATCGTGCTCAAGCCCCATCGTGTTGGCCGGGGGCGCGCCTGCGGCCGCACCGATGCCACCACCGGCGCCATAGAGTTGCGCACCGAGCGCGGGTTGGTCACGGACCTCGGCGCGGATCGCGGGGAACGCGGCGCCGTTCATGCCCAGCGCGGTCACGGTGGTGATGCCGTAGCGCTGGAACTGCTGCAGATCGCGGATCACATGGTCGCGGGTATAGAAGCGGTCACCATGCTCGAGCCCGTCGGTGTTGCCGACGTGGATGTGGTTGCTGACCAGGCCGGGCAGGATCACCTTGCCCTGGTAGTCGATGCGCTTGGCACCCTTGGCCAGTGCGGGCGGCGGCGGACCGATGTGCGCGATGCGCTCATCGCGCAGAGTCAGCGTGGTGATGCCGAGATCGCGTTCGCCGTCGAACACGCGGGCATTGTCGAGAATGATCGGGGGGGCCGCATTGGCGGCGCCACAGGCGGCCACGAGGGCAGTGAACAGGGTCGGCAGGCGCAGGGAACGTCGCATGGGGACTCCGGTGTTGGGGAGTCCCGAGCGTACCGGCACCAACGTGACGGCAGGGCCACGCGAGGCGTGGCTCTACGCGATCCCGGGCTTCCGACGGCCGGCGCGCAACAGCGGCAGGCTGATCGCGAAGAAGCACAGCAGCGCGCCGGCCAGCGCGAACCCGCTGGCGGCCAGGAAGGCGGTGCGGCCCTGGTCGATCGGCCACAACTGCCCGGCGATCAGCGCACCGAGCACGCCGCCCACACCGGACGAGAATCCGTACAGCAGGCCTTGGCCATGGCCGTTCAGGCGGCCGGGGAAGTAGGTGGCCAGCATCTGCATCGCGGCGGCGAAGAAGGCCGCAAAGCCGAGCGCATGCGCGGTCTGGGCGACCAGCATCACCGGCAGGTTCTCCGGGAACAGGGCGGTGACCGCCCAGCGCACGGTGGAACTGAGCAGCGCGATCAGCAGCATCCAGCTGGCGTCATAGCGGCGGAAGAAACGACCGATGGTGAAGAACACGCCCACTTCGAACACCACGCCCACCGTCCACAACACGCCCAGCGTGGAGGTCGCATAGCCGTGGTGATCCATGTAGACCGAGAAGAATGTGTAGTACGGGCCGAACGACAGCTGCTCCATGAACGCAGCCAGGAAGAACGCCGCCACCTGCGGCTTGCGCACGATCTGCCAGAAGCCACTGGCATCGCCCTCGCTGCGCTGCAGGTTGCGCGCGTAGCGGTTGGCAAAGCCCGAGGCGGTGAGCAGGCCGAACAGCGGCAGCATCAGCCACGGCAGCAGGTGGGCGTTGCCGGCGCCGCCATCACCTTCGATGATCCAGCCGAACAGCATCACCACGGCGATGAAGCCCAGCGAGCCCCAGACCCGGATCAGACCGTAGCGGTGGCTGTCGCTGCCCAGGTGGGTCAGCGTGATCGATTCGAACTGCGGCATCACCGCGTTGTAGAAGAAGCAGAACGCGATCATCGCCGGGTACAGCCACGGCTGCGGCAACGGCAGCAGGAACGCGCAGAAGGTGAGCAGGGTGAGTACACAGCCCAGCCGCAGCCAGAAGATCGGGCGCGGCGAAGCAGCGGCGATGGAGGTCCATGTTGTCGGTGCGACGATGCGGGTGGCGTACCACAGGCCCATCATCACGCTGATCGCGGTGACACTCATGCCACGCGAGGTCAGGAACAACGACCAGTACGGCGTGAACGCGCCGAGGGCGGCGTAGTAGAACAGATAGAACGAGGACAGGCGAACAGCCGGAACGGCGTCGCGGGGGAGGGCGGTCATGCGGGGTCTCGGTGGTTGCGCGCACCCACCGGCAGCGGGTATCTACCGGTGCATTATGGCCGCTGGCACCGGCCGTTGTCGGGCGCGGCGATCATTCCGGATCGTAATCCAGGTTCGAGGCCAGCCAGCGTTCGGCCTGTACGCGGTCCACGCCCTTGCGCTTGGCATAGTCGGCCACCTGCTCGCGGGTGACCCGGCCGACCACGAAATACTGGCTCTGCGGGTGGCTGAAGTAATAGCCCGATACCGCCGCGGTGGGCAGCATCGCGAAACTTTCGGTCAGCTGCATGCCCGCGTTGCGCTCGGCATCGAGCAATTGGAACAGGGTGGCCTTCTCGCTGTGCTCCGGGCAGGCTGGATAGCCTGGTGCAGGGCGGATACCGGCGTACTTCTCGGCGATCAGCGATTCGTTGTCCAGCTGCTCATCGGGCTGGTAGCCCCAGTAATCCATGCGCACGTGCTGGTGCAGGCGCTCGGCCAGGGCTTCGGCCAAACGGTCGGCCAGCGCCTTGAGCAGGATCGCGTTGTAGTCATCGTGGTCGGCCTCGAAGCGGGCCACGTGCGGATCGATGCCGATCCCGGCGGTCACCGCGAACGCACCGATCCAGTCCTGCTTGCCCGTATCGACCGGGGCGATGAAGTCGGCCAGGCAGAAATCCGGGCGTTCGACGGGCTTGTCCACCTGCTGGCGCAGGAAGTGCAGCACGGCCGGGCCGTTGTCGGTACGCAGGTGCACGTCATCGCCGACGCTGTTGGCCGGCCACAGGCCGAACACCGCCTTGGCGGTCAGCCACTTCTCCTCGACGATGCGGGCGAGCATCGCGCGGGCGTCCTTGTACAGATCGGTCGCCTGCGGCCCGACGATCTCATCGGTCAGGATCGCCGGGAACTTGCCGGCCAGTTCCCACGCCTGGAAGAACGGGGTCCAGTCGATCACCTCGACCAGGTCGGCCAACGGGTAATCGTCGAGCACATGCAGGCCCGGCTTGCGCGGTGCCGGCGGGGTGTACGTGGCCCAGTCACCCGCGAAGCGCTGGGCGCGTGCCTTGGCCAGGGTCACCAGGCGCTTGGCGTCGCCACGGTTGCGGTGGCGCTGGCGGATGTCGGCATAGTCGGCCTCGTTGGCGGCCACGAACGCATCGCGCAGCTCGCGCGAGATCAGCGACTGCGCCACGCCGACCGCGCGCGAGGCATCCTTCACCCACACCGTGGGCGCCTTGTAGTGCGGGTCGATCTTCAACGCGGTATGCGCGCGCGAGGTGGTCGCACCGCCGATCATCAGCGGCATCGTGAAGCCCTGCCGTTCCATCTCGCGGGCGACGTGGCTCATCTCTTCCAGCGAGGGCGTGATCAGCCCGGACAGGCCGATGATGTCCGCGTTCTCCGCGCGGGCGGCATCCAGGATCTTCTGCGCCGGCACCATCACGCCCAGATCGACCACATCGAAGTTGTTGCAGGCCAGGACCACGCCGACGATGTTCTTGCCAATGTCGTGCACATCGCCCTTGACCGTGGCCATGATGATCTTGCCGTTGCTCTTGGCGGTGTCGCCGCTGCGTGCCTTTTCCGCCTCGATGTACGGCAGCAGGTACGCCACCGCTTTCTTCATCACCCGTGCGGACTTGACCACCTGCGGCAGGAACATCTTGCCCGCGCCGAACAGGTCGCCCACGATGTTCATGCCGTCCATCAGCGGCCCTTCGATCACATCCAGCGGACGGGTCGAACGCGCACGCGCTTCCTCGGTGTCCTGCTCGACCCAGGCGTCCATGCCGTGCACCAGCGCATGCGCAAGGCGGTCGTTGACCGGCTTTTCGCGCCAGGCCAGGTCTTCGCCGCGAACGTCGCCTTTCTTGCCCTTGTAGCGCTCGGCGATCTCGAGCAGGCGCTCGGTGCCGTCGCTGCGGCGGTTGAGGATCACATCCTCCACGCGCTCGCGCAGCTCGGCGTCCAGATCGTCGTAGATGGGCATTGCGCCGGCGTTGACGATGCCCATGTCCATGCCCGCGCTGATGGCGTGGAACAGGAAGACCGAGTGGATCGCCTGGCGCACGGTCTCATTGCCGCGGAAGGAGAACGACACGTTGGAGACACCGCCGGAAACATGGCAGTGCGGCAGGGTGCGCTTGATGATGCGGGTGGCTTCAATGAAGTCGACCGCGTAGTTGTCGTGCTCTTCGATGCCGGTGGCGACGGCGAAGATGTTCGGGTCGAAGATGATGTCCTGCGGCGGGAAGCCGACCTGGTCGACCAGGATCCGGTAGGCGCGGGTGCAGATCTCGACCTTGCGCGCGCAGGTATCGGCCTGGCCATCCTCATCGAAGGCCATGACCACGGCGGCCGCGCCGTAGCGCAGCACCTTGCGCGCCTGCTCGATGAACTGCGCTTCGCCTTCCTTGAGCGAGATCGAGTTGACCACGCTCTTGCCCTGCAGGCATTTCAGCCCAGCCTCGATCACGCTCCACTTGGAGGAATCGACCATCACCGGGATGCGGGCGATGTCCGGCTCGGACATGATCAGATTCAGATAGCGCGTCATCGCCTTCTCGGAATCGATCAGGCCCTCGTCCATGTTCACATCGAGGATCTGCGCGCCGTTGGCGACCTGCTGGCGCGCCACTTCCACCGCCTCTTCGTAGCGCTCTTCCTTCACCAGCTTGCGGAACTGCGCGCTGCCGGTGACGTTGGTGCGCTCACCGATGTTGACGAACAGCAGGTCCGGGGTGATGACCAGCGGCTCGAGACCGGACAGGCGGGTGTGGCGGGAAGACGTCATGGGCAGGCTGGCACGGGCTGGCGGAGGAGGGTCAACGACAACGGGAACGTGGGGCGGACGTGGTCATGCCGCGTCTTCCAGCGGTGGCGCCGTCAGGCGGCGTGGGGGCAGATCGGCCACGGCCTCGGCAATCGCGCGGATATGCGCCGGGGTGGTGCCGCAGCAACCGCCCACCAGGTTGAGCAGACCGGCGCTGGCGAATTCGCGCAGCGTGGTGGCCATTTCTTCCGGGGTTTCGTCGTACTCGCCGAACGCATTGGGCAGGCCGGCATTGGGATGCGCACTGACCAGGCACTCGGCCACGGTGGACAAGGTTTCCACATGGGGCCGCATGTCGCTGGCACCGAGCGCGCAGTTCAGCCCGATCGACAGCGGCCGGCCATGCGCGACCGAGGCGTAGAACGCTTCGGCCGTCTGCCCGGACAGGGTGCGCCCGGAGGCATCGGTGATCGTGCCGGAGATCATCACCGGCAGCCGCCCGCCGCGGGCATCGAACACTTCCTCGATGGCGAACAGCGCGGCCTTGGCGTTGAGCGTGTCGAAGATGGTTTCCACCATCAGGGTGTCGGCGCCGCCGTCGATCAGGCCATCGATGGCCTCGCGATAGGTCTCGCGCAGCGCATCGAAGCTGGTGTTGCGGAAGCCGGGATCGTTTACGTCCGGGCTGATCGAGGCGGTGCGGCTGGTCGGGCCGAGCACCCCGATCACGAAGCGCGGTTTGCCCGGTGTGGTCGCCGCGACTGCATCGCAGCAGGCGCGCGCCACGGCGGCACCGGCCTTGTTGAGCTCGTAGACCAGGTGTTCAAGGTGATAGTCGGCCTGGCTGACCGAGGTCGCATTGAAGGTGTTGGTCTCGACCAGATCGGCACCGGCCTCCAGGTAGGCGGTGTGGATGCCGCCGATGACCTCCGGGCGGGTCAACAGCAACAGGTCGTTGTTGCCCTTGAGGTCATGCCCCTGCGGCGCGTCGCCGGGCGCGGCATGGTCGCAGCCGGGCCCATGCTGGTGGTCGTAGCCGCCGGCGAAGCGCTCGCCGCGGTAGTCGTCCTCCTCCAGCCCATGCCGTTGGATCATCGTGCCCATGGCCCCATCGATGATCAGGATGCGCTGGGCCAGCGCCGTTTCCAGCGCATGCACGCGGTCGGGGTGGAGCCAGGGCAGGGATGGCATGGGCAGACCTCAGGGCTTGCTGGCAATCAGCGAAATGACTTCGAAATGCGGCGGGCGCTTCTCGCGGGTCACCGTCTCCAGGCTGGAGACGACCAGGCCGGCCTTCTCCACGAACTTGCGCAGTTCCTTGTCGCTGAAACCAAGGTTGACGTGGCCATACGCGTCCACGGCCGCACGGTGTTCGTGGCGGGCCAGGCTGCACAGCAGCAGGCGACCGCCCGGGCGCAGCACGCGCGCGCCCTCGGCGACGGCCTGGGCCGGCTTGGCCGCATAGGTCAGCGCGTGCATCAGCACCACCAGATCGAAGCTCTGGTCAGGGAAGGGCAGGGCGTGCATGTCGCCTTCGCGCACTTCCACGTTGGCCAGCCGGCGCAGGCGCTCGCTGGCGGCGGCAACCACGCGCGCGCTGGTATCGATGCAGACATAGCGTTTGGCGTGCGGGGCGACCAGTTCGGCCAATACGCCGTCACCAGAGGCGATATCGAGCACATCGCCGGTTTCCAGCAGCGGCAGCGCGGTGCGCGCCAGCGCCTCCCAGGTGCGGCCGGGGGAATAATGGCGTTCCATGTCGCCGGCAACGCTGTCTGCCCAGTTCTGGTCGGCAGCGCGGCTGGCCATGACCGCGGCCACGCGTTCAGCATCCTGGCGCAGCAGCGGGTCATCGCTGCCGGTGCTCAGGGCATGCCACAATGCGCGCTGCGCCGGATCCAGCGCGGCGTCATCGAAGCGGTAATACGCCGAGACGCCCGAGCGGCGGTCACGGACCAGGCCGGCTTCCTTGAGCCGGGCCAGATGGGTGGACACCCGCGGCTGGGCCAGCGTGGTGATGGCCGACAGCTCGGCCACAGTGAGTTCTTCCTGTTCCAGCAGCGCCAGCAGGCGCACCCGGGTGGCGTCGGCGAATACTTTCAGCCGGACGGACCAGTCCTCGAGATCCATAAATATCTACCTATCGCGATATAGAGATATTTTCGTCCTTTGGCGGCGGTGCGGTCAAGTCAGGCGTCCTTTCCCCGCCCGCCGGTACAATCGCCCGACCGGGCCGCGCGCACTGCGGCCTTTATCACTCTGTACCCGGGAGGGTGTTGTGGATTTCAGCTTTACCGAAGAGCAGTTGATGCTGCAGGACGTTGCGCGCCGTATCGCGCAGGAGAAAATCGCGCCCAGCGCCGAACACCACGACCGCACCGGCGAGTTCCCGCTGGAGAACATCCGCCTGCTGGGCGAGAACGGTCTGATGGGCATTGAAGTGCCCGAAGCCTACGGCGGTGCGGGCATGGACCCAATCGCCTACGTCCTGGCGATGGTGGAGGTCGCCGCCGGAGACGCTGCACATTCGACGATCATGTCGGTCAACAATTCGCTGTTCTGCAACGGCATTCTGACCCATGGCAGCGAAGCGCAGAAGCAGAAGTACGTGCGTGCCATCGCCGAGGGCGAGGCCATCGGTGCGTTCGCGCTGACCGAGCCGCAGTCCGGCTCGGATGCCACGGCGATGCGCTGCCGCGCGGTCAAGCAGGCCGATGGCACCTATGTGATCAACGGCAAGAAGAGCTGGATCACCTCCGGCCCAGTGGCCAAGTACATCGTACTGTTTGCGATGACCGATCCGGACCAGGGCGCGCGTGGCATCACCGCGTTCATGATCGACACCGACAAGGCCGGCTTCCACCGCGGCAAGACCGAGCCGAAGCTGGGCATCCGTGCCTCGGCGACCTGCGAGATCGAGTTCCAGGATTACGTGGCGGCCGCCGATGACGTGGTCGGCAAGGAAGGCGAGGGCTTCAAGATCGCCATGGGCGTGCTGGACGCAGGCCGTATCGGTATCGCCTCGCAGGCGATCGGCATTGCGCGTGCTGCGTATGAAGCGACGATCGAATACGTGAAGGACCGCAAGGCCTTCGGCGCGGCGATCGGCACCTTCCAGATGACCCAGGCCAAGATCGCCGACATGAAGTGCAAGCTGGACGCAGCTCTGCTGCTGACGCTGCGCGCGGCATGGGTGAAGGGCCAGGGCAAGCGTTTCAGCAATGAAGCGGCGATCGCCAAGCTGACCGCCTCCGAAGCGGCGATGTGGATCACCCACCAGGCGGTGCAGATCCACGGCGGCATGGGCTATTCCAAGGAAATGCCGCTGGAGCGGTACTTCCGTGATGCCAAGATCACCGAGATCTACGAGGGCACCTCGGAAATCCAGCGCCTGGTGATCGCGCGTAACGAGACCGGTCTGCGCTGATGAAAATGACGGAGGCGCCGTGTTGCGGCGCCTCCTCCCGTTGATAAAAATCTGCGGTCCTTGACGATGAAGTTGCTGTCAACGCGGTAGTTCGCACCTCAGAGTTTTTCCATCCCATCGGCATATGACTTGATTGGCGACGCCATTCCCAACGTCGACAGGTACGCCATACAGGCGGGCTGCGTCCAGCCAGTTCTGCAGTGATTGCTCATCAGTGAAATCGTACAATCCGCTGAAGTCTGCACCGGACTCCTCATGTGACGCAGCGGCGTCGAGTATTCTGTTGCCTGAGGCGTCGCGGCTCTCCCCTGACTTGTACTTTGCTCTGTTGACAGAGTCGGCCTCAATAACAAAAACGCTCTTTGAACCGTCCCGCCAAGTGATGACGTAGGTAGCGGAGTCGACGCCAAAAAGTCGGCTGATCATGCTTAGCCCAAGCGACGAAAGTGTCGTTGCTAGAGAGTTCCAGACAGGGCTACCTGTCGAAGCACCAGAGAAGGCAGCTCCAAGCTGCTGCTCAAATTGAGTGCGCGTCGTGGCGGACATCACGATATCGTAGGCATTTATCCCCTTGAATCCTTCTGGAAACGTCAAGCCGTTTGTTACTCCGGGATTGTCAGGGTGGATAGGGACAACTGCTCCACTTCCACCGGCGCGCTTCAAAGCGTGCGAGCTGGGCTGTATACGTCCCTCTGCGAGCGCCATAATGCGGTGAAATGCATCTGTAACAGGTGCAGGGATGCTTGTCGTTATCGCTCGATACCGTTTAAATTCTCGGTCATACTCAACTTCGAATCCGTAGAGTTTGAGATGCGCGAAATCCACCACAATGGTCATGCCCGCCCCTGACCCGATTGCGGCTTGTCTTGGATTTGCGCAGTTGTCGCAAACCACGACGCCGCCCGCATGCGCTTTTGGTGGAAGAAACAGTTGAAAAAGAAGCAAGATGCAGGCAATGCAAGACGCGGTCAAGTGTCTGGAAAATGACATGTCCTCTCTCCTGTGGCGCTGCGCGCCGAGCCGTCAAGCTGATGCGGGGGAGAGTCCGTTTTAAGCCGATATTGGTAGTTGAACTGTGGACTGCGCATCAGTAGTGCAAGTAAGTGCCTAATGCGACTTGCGTGGATATGCAACTGCAATAACGTTAGCTTTTCTCGATTCAGTTGGTAGATTCGATGATCGCAGGAGTGCTCCTTGCTGAGGCCAAGGGTGCGTCTCATCGTTTCCAAAGGGCTAGGTGGAGGGACACAGAGCTGCCTTTGCGATTTTGCGTCAGTCCACAACCAACGAAGCCTACCGGGTGATGCAGAATGGGTACCCCTTTTGCAGGTTACCCCATGGTTATTTATCGAGGCGCAGGGTTTCTGACCCTGCTCACCCCCATCGCCGCCCTGCTGCTGTTGATGTGGCTGTGGCCGGATCCTGCTGTTGCCAAGGGCAATACTTCACTGGCGCAGCTGTTGATCGGATTCGGCGTCGGCGCAGCGATCAATGTCGTGCTCGGCATCGTGCTCAATCGCGGCCCGCGCGCGGCGGGCGAGCATGCCCGCCATCATTTCTTCTACATGCCGATGCAGTGGCCGTCGTTGGCGATGGTGGTCGCCTGTGCAGCGGTGGCACTGCTGCGCTGAGGCCGTTTGGTAGTGCCGGCCGCTGGCGGGCACTCAGGCGGTCCTTGTCTGGCAGGTGCCCGGAGCAGCCGGCCAGCGGCCGGCACTACCTCGTCCCCATATGCATGCCTCGCGTGAGCCACAGTACCCGGCGCGCACCGCACACAAAAAAGCCCCGGCTCGCGCCGGGGCTTTTGCATTTCAGTGTGACCGCCTACGGTGGTCACCTGGCGGCGGGGCAACCGCGGCTGCCCCTGTCGTCCATCAACGGTCCGGACGGTGCGCCGTATTGGCTTCGCCCTGGCGTTCCAGGAACTCCTTGGACGGTTCGTCCAGCTTGTCGCCCAGCATGCGGCGGACCACCACGAAGAACACCGGGATCATCAGCAGACCCAGGAAGGTGGCGAACACCATCCCGCCGATCACGCCGGTACCGATCGCGTGACGTGCGTTGGCGCCGGCACCGGTGGAGATGGCCATCGGCACCACGCCCATGATGAAGGCGAAGGAAGTCATCAGGATCGGGCGGAAACGCAGGCGGGAGGCTTCGATGGTCGCCTCGCGCAGGTTCTTGCCCGCGGCCCGCTGTTCCACGGCGAACTCCACGATCAGGATCGCGTTCTTCGCGGCCAGGCCGATCACGGTGATCAGGCCGATCTTGAAGTACAGATCGTTCGGCAGGCCACGTGTCAGCGAGAAGGCCAGCGCGCCGAGGACGCCCAGCGGCACCACCAGCAGCACCGCCACCGGGATCGACCAGCTCTCATACAACGCGGCCAGGCAGAGGAACACCACCACGATGGACAGCACCAGCAGCAGCGTCGCCGCGTTGCCGGCCAGGATTTCCTGGTAGGACATGCCGGACCAGTCATAGCCGAAGCCGGCCGGCAGGTCGTCGTTGACGATCCGCTCCATCGCCTGCATCGCCTCGCCCGAGCTGCGCCCGGCTGCCTGCGAACCGACGATGTTGACCGCCGAGTAGCCGTTGTAGCGGCTCAGCGACGGCGGTGCGGAAACCCATTCGGACTTCACCACGGTGCTCAGCGGAATCATCGCCTGCGTGCCGTCGGGATTGGTCTGCAACGTGCTGGGGGTGTAGAAGCTGTTCAACGACTCCGCACCGGTGCGGTACGGGCCATCGGCCTGCAGGGTCACGCGCTTGATGCGGCCTTCATAGAAGAAGTCGTTGACGTACACCGGGGCCAGCATCAGCTGGATGGTGCTGTACACGTCCGACACCGACAGGCCCATGGTCTGCGCCTGCACACGGTCCACGTGCAGCTGCAGCTGCGGCGCGTTTTCCAGGCCGTTCGGGCGCACGCCGGTCAGCAGGTCGCTTTCCTGCGCCGCCTTGCCGAGCAGGATGTTGCGGGCCTGCGTCAACTGGTCATAGCCCACGCCGCCACGGTCCTGCAGCCACATGTCGAAGCCGCCGAACTGGCCCAGGCCCTGCACGGTCGGCAGGTTGACCACGAAGATCTGCGCTTCCTTGATGCCGAAGAACGCACCGTTCATGTTGTTGATGAACTCGGGCACCGTGATGTCGCGGTCCGCCCAGGGCTTGAGGCGGATGAAGCCCATGCCCACGTTTTCACCCGAGCCGACGAAGCTGAAACCGGCCACCTGCAGCATGCCTTCGAAGCCATCCTGCTTTTCCAGGATGCCGCGCATCTGGGCGAAGGCGTGGTTGGTCTGCGACTTGGTCGAGCCCGGCGGCAGCTGCACGATCGCCAGCGCATAGCCCTGGTCTTCTTCGGGCAGGAAGCTGCCCGGCATGCGCGTGAACAGGAAGCCGCACAGCACGGTCAGCACCACGAACAGGATCATCCAGCGCGGGGCGTGCTTCACCGCCGAGGTGATGTGGCCCACGTAGGTGTTGCTGACCTTGTCGTAGTACTTGTTGAAGGTGCGGTAGACGATGTTCGGGTTGTCGTTGTGCGTCGGCTTGAGGAACGTCGCGCACAGCGCCGGGGTGAAGCCCAGTGCCAGGAACGCCGAGAAGGCCATCGCGATGGCAATCGTCAGCGCGAACTGCTTGTAGATCTCACCGGCGGCGCCGCCCTGCAGGGCCGACGGAATGAACACCGCGGCCAGCACGACGGTGATGGCGACCACCGCGCCGGTGATCTGGGTCATGGCCTTCTGGGTGGCCGCCTTGGGCGGCAGCTTCTCCTCGGTCATGATGCGTTCGACGTTCTCGATGACCACGATCGCGTCATCGACCACGATGCCGATCGCCAGCACCATCGCAAACAGCGTCAGCTGGTTGATGGTGAAGCCGATGATGCTCATGCCCAGGAACGTGCCCAGCAGCGCGACCGGGATGACCAGGGTCGGGATCAGCGTGGCACGGAAGTTCTGCAGGAAGATCAGCATCACCAGGAAGACCAGCACGACCGCTTCGATCAGGGTCTTGACCACTTCCTCGATCGAGATCTTCACGAAGGTGGTGCTGTCGTACGGCGAGAACCAGCTGACACCGGCCGGGAAGCTCGGGGACAGTTCGTCCATCTTGGCGGTGACCGCATTGGCCACGTTCAGTGCGTTGGCGCCCGGCAGCAGCTGGATAGCGAAGGCACCGGTCGGCTTGCCGTTGTACTGGGTATCAAAGCCGTAGTTGTTCGCACCGAAGGCGATCCGGGCGATGTCCTTGAGCAGCACGCGCGAGCCGTCGCTATTGGCGCGCAGGATGATGTTCTCGAACTCTTCCGGCGAGCTGAAGCGGCCTTCGGCCGAGACCGTCGCGGTGAAGTAATGCCCTTCCGGCGAGGGATCCGAGCCCAGCGAACCGGCGGCGAACTGCACGTTCTGGTCCTTGATCGCGGCCAGCACCTGGGTGGCCGACAGGCCATAGCCCTGCATCTTTTCCGGGTTGAGCCAGATGTTCATGGCGTACTCGGAACCGAACTGTTGGGTGCTGCCCACGCCGGGGATACGCGAGATCTGGTCGAGCACGCGCGAGCCGACGATGTCGTTCAGCGCGTCGCGGTCGATCGAAGCGCTGTCGGACTGCAGGGCCACCACCATCAGGAAGCCGGCGTTGGCCTTGGCCACCACCACGCCCTGCTGGGTCACTTCGGTCGGCAGGCGAGGGGTCGCCAGCGAGACCTTGTTCTGCACCTGGACCTGGGCGATATCGGCATCGGTGCCGGTTTCGAAGGTCAGGGTGATGGTGACGCGGCCGTTGGAGGCCGAAGAGGAGCTGAAGTACAGCAGGTGATCGATACCGGTCAGCTGCTGCTCGATCACCTGGGTGACCGACTTTTCGGCGGTGTCGGCGCTGGCGCCGGGGTAGGTAGCGCTCACCGTCACCTGGGGCGGTGCGATGCTCGGGTAGGACTCCACGCCCAGACCCAGGATCGAAATCACGCCCGCAAGCGAGATCAGGATCGCGACCACCCAGGCGAATACCGGGTGTTCAATGAAAAATTTAGGCATGACGGAGGATTCCCGTTATTGCTTGTTCGGTTCGGCAGCCGGAGCGGCGTCGGACTTCGTGGCGGCGGGGTCGGCCGGGGCGGCCGCAGCATCGGGCTTGGCGGCAGCGGCCGGAGCGGCGCCTGCCGGAGCCGCGCCCGCCGGGGCCTGGCCGTTGCCGTTGCCGGCAGCCGGGTTCCACGGGGCGGCCTTGGCCGGTTCGCCTTCCTTGACCTTCTGCACACCGGCCACGATCACCTGATCGCCGGCATCCAGACCGCCGCTGACCAGCCAGTTGCTGCCCTGCTGGCCTTCGCTCTTCACGTTCTTGCGGATGACCTTGCCGTCCTTGCCGACCACCAGCACGTAACCGCCGGTGGTGTCGCGCTGCAGCGCCTGCAGCGGGACCAGGTAGGCGTTGTTGCGCTCACCCAGGGTCGCCTGGAAGCTGACGAAGGCGCCCGGCAGCAGGATCTGCTGCGGGTTCGGCAGCACCGCGCGCAGCGAGACCGCGCCGGTGGCCGGGTCAACCGTGGTCGAGGAGAAGTCCAGCGTGCCCGGCTGGTCGTAAACCGTGCCATCGGCCAGCTTCACCTGCACGGTGGACTTGCCGTCCCCGCTCAGGGCCACTGCGCCCTTGGCCTGGGCCGCGCGCATCTGGGTCAGCTCGTCCACGCTCATCGAGAAGTTCACATACAGCGGGTCGAGCTGGTCCACGGTGGTCAGCAGGGTCACATCGCCCTGGCCGACCAGGGCGCCTTCGGTGACCTGCTGCTTGCCGGCGCGGCCGCTGATCGGCGAGCGCACTTCGGCATAGCCGAGGTTGATCCTCGCGCTGGCCAGCGAGGCCTGGGCCTGCTGCACGGCCGCAGCGGCGGTGCGTTCGGTGGCTTCGGCGGCGTCCAGGTCGGACTTGGACACGTAGGCCTGCGGTGCCAGCGAGCGGGCCCGGTTGGCGGCGGCCTTGGCATTGGCGGCGGTGGCCTGGGCCGAGGCCAGCTCGGCCTGTGCGGCGTTGAGCGCGGCACGCAGGGGGGCCGGGTCGATCAGGAACAGCACCTGGCCTTCCTTCACATCCGAGCCTTCCTGATAGACACGCTTGAGCAGCACACCCGGCACGCGGGCGCGGACGTCGGCACTGCGGAACGGCGACAGGCGGCCGACCAGTTCACGCTGCAGCGGCAGCGTCTGCGGCTTGGCCTCGATCACGCCCACTTCCGGAGGCGGCGGGGCCTGCTGCTCTTCCTTCTTGCAGGCGGTCAACGCGAGGGCGACTGCGCACGTCAGGGCAAAGGTGCGGAGTGGGGCGATCATCAGGAGAAGCTCCGGTGTTGGTTTGAATGCGAAGCCGTGGCGGCTTCGGGCGCAGCGAACGCGCGCAGGAAGCTGTCGACGGAGAATTCTGCCCAGCGGCGGCGCACGGCGGCGTCAGCGCGATGGGGGATATGGAAGCGCTGTTTCTCGAAATCCAAGCCGGCGATCATGCTCAATAGCAGTTCAGCCATGAAGTGCGGGTCGTCATGCCTCAATTGGCCTCGGGCGGAACGTGTTGCAAGCCATTCAGAAACGTGAAGTGCCAGCGCCCCGGCGCCGTCCTGGTAGAGGGTACGGGCTTCCTGGGGGAACTGGCTGGACTCTGTTGCGATCAGCCTTCGGGCCTGGACCACGTGGGGTTGATTGAAATGATCCAGGTAGTCGTTGGCGAACTGCAGCAGACTGCCACGCAGGTCATCACCGTCCAGTGAGCGCAGCCCGGCGGTGGCCCGGCAGACATGCCGCTGCATCACCCGGCGCAGCAGTTCCTGCTTGCTGCCATAGCGGCTGTAGAGCGTCTGCTTGGAGCACCCGGCGTGCTGGGCCACCGCGTCCATGCTCAATTGCATGCCCTGGCTGGCCAGCAGTTCGCGCACGGCATCGAACACGCGATGATCGCGCGCGTCCATGGTGCCGGCGGCGGGGGGTGGGGGAGTCACGCGGTGGACTATACCGTCCAGTTCAGAATTGTAGAAGCCTTGTCTTTCCGTGCCGTTCGATGACCAACGTCAAGTTGCAACGGAAGCGGCCGATGCTGCGACGGATGAAGCGCCGATGCGTTGATCCGTACTTCGCCGAATTGACATCGCCGATGTAAACGGGACCCAACCCGAATCACCTTATTCCGTCCTGCAGCAAGGTATTTCTGTGCGGTAGGCCTACAATTTCATTTTCCCAACTGAGCAACACGCACCGCTCTGCCATGAAACCGCAAAAACCAGCAGCCAAGACCGTGAAAAATAAATCCAAACCAGCCGATACGCAGACTGTTTCGCCAGTGGGCTTCTCGCTGGAGCCGGTGTACACGGCCTTGCGCAAGCGCTACCCGTCGGCCGGGCAGGCCGAGGCAGTGGCTTTTGCCGCCGACTTCTACAAGCGCATGGAGGCGGACGAGTTCCCGCACCACAGCGCCGAAGAGTGGGCCGCACTGGCAGCGGACACGCTGGAGTTTGCGCGTGTGCGCAAGTCCGGCAAGGCCAACGTCCGCGTGTTCAACCCGACGCTCAAGAGCAACGGGTGGGAGTCGCCGCACACGGTGCTGCAGATCGTCAACGACGATATGCCGTTCCTGGTCGACACCGTGACGATGTCGCTGGCCGAACATGGCATCGGCGTGCACGTGCTGGGTCACCCGGTGATCCGCTTCGCGCGTGACAAGGCCGGCAAGCTCACCGCGGTCAGTGACGGCACCGCCGAATCGGTGATGCTGCTGGAGATCGACCGTCAGCCGACCGAAGCCATGGCCGACGTCGAGAAGGCGATCATCAAGGCCCTGGACGAGGTGCGTGCCATCGTCCGCGATTGGGACGCCATGCGTGCCAAGGCGCAGAGCCTGGCCGACGACCTCGGCAGCCGCCAGCTGCCCGTCGATGCCGCCTCGCGCGCCGAAGCGCAGGAATTCCTGCGCTGGGCTGCCGACAACCACTTCACCTTCTTCGGCTACCGCGAATACCGCGTCGAGAAGCAGGGCAAGGAAGACGTGCTGGCGCCGTTGAACGATACCGGCCTGGGCCTGATGCGCGGGCAGGACAAGTCCGCCGCACGTCCGGTCAAGACCCTCGCCGCGCAGGGCCTCAATGCCACCACCGGCTTGAAGGACGCGCTGATCCTGACCAAGACCAATGCCCGTTCGCGCGTGCATCGCTCCGGTTACATGGATTACATCGGCGTTCTGGAATTCGACGCCAAGGGCAAGATCATCGGCGAACAGCGCTTCCTGGGCCTGTTCACCTCCAGCGCCTACAACCGCCGCCCGTGGGAAATCCCGCTGGTGCGCCAGCGCCACGAATACGTGATGAGCCAGTCCGGCCTGGCGCCGAGCAGCCACAGCGGCAAGGCCCTGCGCCACATTCTGGAAACCCTGCCGCGCGAAGAGCTGTTCCAGTCCAGCGAGGACGAACTGTTCCGCACCGCCATGGGCGTGCTGGGCCTGCAGGAACGCGTGCGCAGCCGCCTGTTCCTGCGTCGTGACAAGTACAGCCGTTTCATTTCCGCGCTGGTGTACCTGCCGCGCGAACGTTTCAACACCGATGTGCGCCTGCGCATCGAAGCCATGCTCAAGGACGCCCTGCAGGGCGAGTACGTGGACAGCTCGGTCGTGCTCGGCGAATCGCCGCTGGCCCAGGTGCATCTGATCGTCCGCCCGAAGGCCGGCCAGACCCTGGAAGTGGACACCAGCGAACTGGAGCAGAAGCTGGCCCAGGTGCTGCGCAACTGGCAGGACGATCTGCGCGAAGCGCTGGTCGCCCGTCATGGTGAAAGCGAAGGCCTGCGCATCGCCGCGCGTATCGGCAAGGCGCTGCCGGCCGGTTACATCGAAGACTCCAGCACCGAGATCGCCGCCAACGACGTCAGCCAGCTTGATGCGCTGACCGGCCCGGACGATCTGCGCCTGAGCCTGCAGGCTGTGCAGCGCGAAGGCGGCGATGGCCTGCGCCTGAAGCTGTATCGCCAGCTGGATGACATCCCGCTGTCCGACGCGCTGCCGATGATGGAAAACATGGGTCTGCGCGTGATCGCCGAGCGTCCGTACCGTTTGACGGTCGACAACGCGCCGGTCTACGTGCAGGACTTCGAAGTGGAATCGGTGGCCGGTGCGATCGATGCGCCGAGCGTCGATGAAGCCTTCGGCGAAACCTTCGCCCGCGTGTGGCACGGCGATGCCGAGAACGACGGCTTCAACCGCCTTGTGCTCGCCGCTGGCCTGCATTGGCGCCAGGTGGCGATGCTGCGTGGCTATTGCAAGTACCTGCTGCAGACCGGCGTGCCGTTCTCGCAGGCCTATGTGGAAGGCACCTTCACCCGTTACCCGCTGCTGGCCCGCCTGCTGGTGGAACTGTTCGAAGCCCGCTTCGATCCGGCCACCGGCAACGAGAGCAAGGACGCCATCGCCGAGGGCCAGGCCCAGCTGCGCGCACACCTGAACGTGCTCGCCGGCGGTGACGAAGCCACCCTGAAAGTGCTCAAGACCGTGGTCGATGCACGCAAGGGCGACCGTACCGTGCAGATGGACGCCGCGCGCGATGCGCTGCTGAAGCTGATGGACCGCGTCTCCAGCCTGGATGAAGACCGCATCCTGCGCAGCTTCATGGGCGTGATCGATGCGACCCTGCGCACCAGCTACTACCAGACCGATGCCGAGGGCCGCCCGGGCCACGTCATCAGCTTCAAGTTCGATTCGGCCCTGGTGCCGGACCTGCCCAAGCCGCGCCCGTACCGCGAAATCTTCGTGTACGGCCCGCGCGTGGAAGGTACCCACCTGCGCTTCGGTGCCGTGGCCCGTGGTGGCCTGCGCTGGTCGGACCGTCGCGAAGACTTCCGTACCGAGGTGCTGGGCCTGGTCAAGGCACAGATGGTCAAGAACACCGTGATCGTGCCGGTCGGCGCGAAGGGCGGCTTCTTCGCCAAGATGCCGCCGGTCAATGGTGACCGTGATGCGGTGTTCGCCAACGGCGTGGCCTGCTACAAGCTGTTCATCCAGGGCCTGCTGGACATCACCGACAACATCGTCAACAACAAGATCGTGCCGCCGGTGGACGTGGTCCGCCACGACATGGACGACCCGTACCTGGTGGTGGCGGCCGACAAGGGCACCGCGACCTTCTCCGACATCGCCAACGGCCTGGCCGTGGCGCACGGCTTCTGGATGGGCGATGCGTTCGCCTCCGGTGGCTCGGTCGGTTACG
>Ga0213824_1000029_pt1 | contig 141442 bp, 155 predicted proteins | sample MC6MC0906MG_FD_179892 | JGI IMG/M metagenome (GOLD analysis project Ga0213824, IMG submission 179892) | Enriched soil aggregate microbial communities from Iowa State University, Ames, United States - MC6-MC0906-MG | ecosystem: Environmental > Terrestrial > Soil > Unclassified | place: USA...
AATCTAGTAATTATTGACGGTATCAGCCGTTATCTGAACTTGAGCAATCTAGAAGAAAATAAGTCTAGGTTGGAACAAGGGTGGAACCACGAAAACACATTCGTCCCTTTCCTAGGGATGAGTGTGTTTTTTTTATCACTTTGAAAGGAGGTGCGGTAACATGAAGGGTTTAGTACGTACGGAAATAACCACCACCTGCATGATTAAAAAGCAGAGTAAGGTGATTCAGAGGTATAACAATTAAACTATTTAGGAGGAGATTAAAAGATGAATAACGTTATTAATGTTGGGGTATTAGGGTTAGGTACTGTCGGAAGTGGTGTTGTCCATATTTTGAAAGAACATTATAAAAAAATTACTCTTGATACAGGATGTGAAGTAAAGGTAAAGACAGTCGTTGTACGTGATTTGGAAAAAGAACGTGATGTTTGTATTGATGGAATCGTAGTAACAAGTAATGTCGATGAAGTTCTAAATGATTCAAATATTGATATTGTAGTAGAGGTAATGGGCGGAATTGAAGAAGCGAAAGAGCATATTGTGAAGGCTTTGCAAAGTAAGAAACATGTTGTAACGGCAAATAAAGATTTAATGGCTGTATATGGTGCGGAACTTCTGCAACTGGCAAATAAAAATGAATGTGACCTATGTTACGAAGCGAGTGTAGCGGGTGGGATTCCAATATTAAGAGGGTTAGCAGACGGACTAGCTTCAGATCAAATTGAAAAAATAATGGGAATCGTAAATGGAACAACAAATTACATGTTAACAAAGATGAGCCAAAATGGATGGTCTTACGAAGAGGCTTTACAGGAAGCGCAAAAATTAGGGTTTGCAGAATCAGATCCGACAGCGGATGTAGATGGACTAGATGCTGCGAGAAAGGTAGCAATTCTTGCAAACTTAGGTTTTTCGATGAATGTTTCTTTAGATGATGTTCAAGTTAGAGGTATTCGAAAGGTTGAAAAAGAAGATTTAGAGATGGCCGAAAAATTAGGATTTACTATGAAATTAATTGGTAAAGCTGAAAAACATGGATCATCCATTCACTTAAGTGTAGAACCGACTTTATTACCACGTCATCATCCGCTATCGAATGTGAATAATGAATTCAATGCGGTGTATGTTCACGGTCAAGCGGTAGGAGAAGTGATGTTTTACGGACCTGGAGCTGGGAAGTTACCAACTGGTTCTGCTGTAGTAAGTGACATCATTTCAATCGTTAAAAATATGAATCAAGTTCCGAAAAATAAAAGTGCGTTAAAAGAACCAGAACCGTATGAATTACAAGGAGATGAAGAAGTTGTTTCGAAATATTTCTTACGTATTTCATTACGAGATGAGCCTGGGATGTTGCGGAAAATAACGGAATGTTTTGTTAACTATTCTGTAAGTTTAAAAGAAGTTATTCAATTACCTTTGAATCGTGAACTTGCAGAAGTCGTTGTTGTGACACATCAAACTTCAAAATATCAATTCGAACAAGTTTTAGGAGCGATAGAAGCTGTCGCAAGTGAAATAAACAGTTATTACATTATTGAGGAGGAAAAACAATATGTATAAAGGACTATTAAAACAGTATGCTGCTTATTTACCAGTGAATGAAAATACACCTGATGTCAGTTTAATGGAAGGGAATACACCCCTAATTCCATTATTAAATATATCAAAACAATTAGGGATTCACTTATATGGTAAGTATGAAGGAGCGAATCCAACAGGTTCTTTTAAAGATCGTGGTATGGTAATGGCGGTTGCTAAAGCGAAAGAAGAAGGTTCTGAGGCAATCATTTGTGCATCAACAGGTAATACATCGGCAGCGGCTGCAGCATATGCGGCACGCCTCGGAATGAAATGTATTATCGTAATCCCGGAAGGAAAGATTGCGCATGGAAAATTAGCGCAAGCAGTCGCTTATGGAGCTGAAATCATTTCAATAGAAGGAAATTTTGATGATGCACTTAAGGCTGTAAGAAACATTGCTGCGGAAGAGCCGATTACATTAGTAAATTCAGTGAATCCTTATCGAATTGAAGGGCAAAAAACAGCAGCGTTTGAAATTTGTGACCAGTTGCAAAAAGCGCCAGATGTTCTCGCAATTCCTGTTGGGAATGCAGGGAATATTACAGCATACTGGAAAGGTTTCTGTGAATATGAGAAAGAAAAAGGTTATAAGAAACCAAGGATTCACGGCTTTGAAGCCGAAGGAGCAGCTGCAATTGTAAAAGGGCATGTAATTGAAGAACCTGAAACGATTGCAACAGCGATTCGTATTGGTAACCCAGCGAGTTGGTCGTATGCAGTAGAGGCTGCCGAGCAGTCTCATGGTGAAATAGATATGGTGTCAGATGAAGAAATATTACATGCGTATAGATTGTTAGCAAAAACTGAAGGAGTTTTTGCAGAGCCAGGATCAAATGCTTCATTAGCGGGCGTAATTAAACATGTTCAATCTGGAAAAATCAAAAAGGGAGAAACAGTTGTTGCAGTTTTAACTGGAAACGGTTTGAAAGATCCTGATATTGCAATTTCTTCTAATAAATTAGATATTGCAAGTGTGTCAAATGATATAGAGCAAATTAAAGATCATATTAAAGGGGTGATTATGTCGTGATACCATTGAGAGTACGTGTCCCTGCTAGTACAGCGAATGTCGGACCTGGATTTGATTCAGTAGGAATAGCATTGTCATTATATTTAGATGTGGTGGTAAGGGCGGAAGCAGATAAATGGCAAGTAATCCATTCCTTTGAAGATTCAATTCCAACAGACGATAAAAATTTAATTGTTAGCACGGCATGTAAAGTGTGCCCTTCTTTATCACCCTATATAATAGAAGTTACTAGTAATATTCCGCTGACAAGAGGTCTAGGAAGTAGTGCGTCAGCAATTGTAGCAGGAATAGAGCTTGCGAATCGGCTTGGAAATTTGAACTTAACAACTGATCAGAAAGTTCAAATTGCAACAAATTTTGAAGGACATCCAGATAATGTTGCTGCTTCTATATTAGGTGGAACTGTAATCGGAGCACTGGATGGAAAGAATGTTTCCGTCGTAAGGATTGAAAGTAAGGAATTAGGCGTAATTTCTCTTATTCCGAATGAAGAGCTAAATACGGACGAGAGTCGATCTGTATTACCAGAGATGTTTCCATTTCATGAAGCAGTTAAGGCTAGTGCGATAAGTAACGTATTAGTAGCTGCGTTTTGTCAAAAGAAGTGGGAAGTTGTAGGTGAAATGATGGAGAGAGATCATTTTCACGAGCCGTATCGTTTAGAACTTGTACCGTTATTACCATCTATTCGTAAATGCGCAAAAGAGTTTGGAGCATACGGCACAGCGCTTAGCGGTGCGGGCCCATCCATTTTTATATTAACTCCATATGAGAAGCGACAAGAAATTGCGGAGCAATTAGCGAAAGTATTTACAGCTATGAAAGTATGTGAGCTTGAAATTGATCATAATGGGATTACTGTAAATAAGGAAGAACATATTGGATTATAAAGAAAGCTAGCATTGCTAGCTTTTTTACGTTGTAAGTATATTTTAAATTGGCATATGAAATGAGAACTAATATTGTATAATTCAGTAAAGAGCGTATTAATTTTGGAGGTGATTATATGAGTTCAAAAGAGTCACCAAAAGAAAAAAGAGAACACATAAGACAAAGTGAGTTGAAAAATAATCCTATGGGTTCTTTGAATGACGGACTTAATAGAGCGGAATCAGGTAGTCCTGTTGATATGACAGGCGGGATGAATTGGAAAGGCACAGGGATATTAGTTTTAGTGCTAATTTTAGGATATATAATATACACTTACTTTTTCAGTTAAGGAAAGCTTGGTGAAATTCTAATTATTAGTGCGAATAAAAAACTAGGATTAAAGTCCCATTGTATTACATATTTTCTTTAAATCAGATAATAGTTATTTGTGAATTTTTTTATACTCATAATAGAGCTAGCGCTACGCTAGCTCTATTATTTTTTGCCACATTCCTGTAACAAAGCACCTGTATATTCAGTGGTGGAGGTGCAGAAGATGAAAAAAATGATAGCAATATGTCTTCTTACAACTATGTCATTTTCGACTTTAGTTGGGTGTGATGTAAAAGGTAATAATGCTGTACAAGAGTCTAAAATAAAGAAAGCGACGTATAAAGATTTTACTTACGATGTAAATCCAGAGACTTTCGCGTTAACTGTAGAACATGATGGCGTAAAGGAACAGGTATCACAACCGTTACCGAAAATGAAAGTATCAAATGTAAAAAAAGACAAGGATCGCACATCGTGGGAATATCCAGATGAAAAAATAAAAATAAACTTAGAAAAGAAAAAAGACCACTTAAATATTGAAGTGGAATCGACTGGTGCAGAAAGCTTTACATGGCCGAAAGTACAAGCTGAAAATTATATACTTCCGTTATGGGAAGGTAAGCAAATCCCAAGTAATGATGAGAATTGGAAGAAGTTTTTAAAGGATGATTCATATTCATTTGCTGAATCATTTTCTATGAAGTTTTTCGCATTAAATGGTTCGAAATATTCGATTGTTTATATTGCAAACAATATGTTTAATAATGAATTAAAATTTCATTCGGATCCGAAAATAGGATTTGATTTTACACATGAATTCCCAAGTATAAATAAAAATAAAACGTACGGATTTCAGCTATATGTGACAAATAATGATGCAGTAAGTATTGCTAAACTGTATAAGGATAATATCGTTGAAAAAGGTGAATTTAAAACATTACAAGAAAAGGCAAGAAAAAATAAAGAAATCGAAAAACTTTACGGGGCAGCTCATTTTTACTTTTGGAATCAAAATGGTTTATCAGAAAGTAACGTAAATTGGCCGAAGCTAAGAGAGCAAATAAATAGCCCTGTGTTTAGCCATATAAAAGAGCTTATTCAAAAGAATAGTTCAGAGCCTGGGGAATTGAATGTATTTGAGCAAGTAAGTAAACAAGATTTTATCGATAAGTATCAAAAAAATGTTATTTTACGCTATACAAACGAAGTATTATCTATGAAGGAATTGTATAAAGAAGATATTTTCCCGAAAGTTGATCAGGAAGCTAGTGTGTTATTAAAGAAAAGTGTAGATCACTTATCGAAGACAGAGCTGTATAGTTTAAATAAACATTTACTAAAGTCAGTACTCGGTGATACGGTTGAAGAAGTAAGTAAATGGGGTAACGCAGATGGGACAGATATTATAAAGGAAATGAAAGAAGCAGGAATAGACAAAGCGTGGATTGGTCTACCGAACTGGGAACAAGGATATATGCAGCCTAATTTCGTTACAGAAGCTAAGAAAATGGGGTATTTAGTTGGTCCATATGATTCTTATCACTCAATTCATGAGAAAGGTGATAAGAATTGGAATACAGCATCTTTTAATGATCCATCGTTATATGAAGAGGCAACTGTAACGAAGAAAAATGGAGAAAAGGTGCAAGGATTTTTAGGTAGAGGACGAAAACTAAATCCGACATTATCACTTCCTAGCGTAAAAGAAAGAATGAACGATATATTACAAAATGGTCCTAAATATAATTCATGGTTTATTGATTGTGATGCAACAGGTGAAATTTACGATGACTATTCGGCAAAACATATAACGACACAAGAACAAGATCTAAAAGCAAGATTACAACGAATGGATTATATTGCGCAAGAAGAAGGTATGGTAGTTGGCTCTGAGGGCGGAAATGATTTTGCAAGTAGTACGATTACATTTGCTCATGGAATTGAAACGCCTGTTATTAAATGGGATGATGAAGATATGAGGAAAAATAAAACAAGTCCGTATTATGTGGGTGGATATTGGTCACCAAATCAAAATGTTCCCGAAAAATATGCAAAACAAGTACCGTTGAAAGAAGAATATAAACAAGTATATTTAAATCCAGTATATTCGGTGCCGTTATATAAATTAGTATACAATGAGTCCGTTATTACAACACATCACTGGGAATGGGGAAGTTTGAAGGTGAAAGATGAAGTTGGAAATCGTATGTTATATGAGTTATTGTATAATGTTCCTCCGTTGTACCATTTAGATGAAGTAGAGTGGAATAAGCATAAAAAAGAAATTACACAGCATTTGAAAGTTTGGAATGAAGTTCATAAAAAGGCAGTAAAAGAAGAAATGACGGACTTTGCATATCTGTCAGAAGATAAGTTAGTACAATCTGCTTCTTATGGAAAAGATATTAAAATCATTGTGAATTTCTCAAATGAAGATGTGGAAATAGAAAAAATGAAAATAAAAGCAAAATCAGCTTTAATTAATAATAATGGGAAACAAATAATGTACACACCAAATGCAAAATAATAAAGTGAAACTTTAATCAGTGGGGGCTTATCCCTCACTGATTAATAGTCTTCACCAATCAAGATTTTACGGCACAAACTGGACTCTTTATTCCTACTAAATTGTGAGGTAAAAATCTTACTATCTGCAATAAAAGAATGACAAATCTGTAATTTCAAATGTTTTGAAGTATTAAATTTTTGAAGTTGAGAAACAGTGACTTGCCAAAAATAAGCACGAGAGTATAATGTGAAATGGAATACATATTGGATTCATGATGTAACCTTACAAAAATGTAAGGTGATTGAAAGGAAATTCAATATGAAGATTACTAGACATACATTATACTAGGAAAAGAGAAAGAGAGGAGAATGAACATGAGCTCTGAATTAGAACAAAATACGAGAAGCAATAAAAAACGTTCTAAACGAAAGTCAATAAAATGGTTCATTTTAATTCCATTTTTCCTACTTATTTTTGGAGGAGTAGGATATGGATCGTTTATATATAACAAAGCAAAAGCTGTTGTAAGTGATGCGTATGCAAAAATTGATAAGTCATCAAAACGGGATAAAGAAGTTGAACCTTTAAAGGATAATATTTCAATTTTAATCATGGGTGTAGACGGAAGTGAAATGAGAAAAAGCCAATACGGCGAAGCAGTTCGGACAGATGCACTTTTATTAGCGACAATTAATAAAGATGATAAGTCAGTTAAATTAGTAAGTATTCCGCGTGATTCACGTGTTTATATTCCATCTAGAAAAAAATTAGATAAAATTACACACGCACACGTATTTGGTGGTGTTGAAAGTACACGAGATACAGTGGAACGATTTTTAAATGTTCCAGTTGATTATTATGTGAAGTTTAACTTCGAATCATTTGTACAAATTGTAGATTCAATTGGTGGTATTGATATTGATGTACCGGTTACTTTCACAGAACAAGATAGTAAAGACCAAGCAGGTATGATTCATTTAGAAAAAGGTTTCCAACATTTAAATGGGGAGCAAGCCCTTGCACTTGCGAGAACGCGTAAAATTGATAGTGACGCAATGCGTGGTCAAAGACAACAACTTGTAATTGAAGCAATTGCGAAAAAAGCTATGTCTGTTCAATCAATTAGCAAAATGGGCTCGTTACTTGATGCAGTGGATAAAAATATGAAAACAAATTTAACATTTGATGATATGCTTGCTATTACGAAAAATATGGCAGGATCAGATTTGCAAATGGAAAAGATGCAAATAGAAGGAACGGATAAACGTATTGGTGGTATTTATTATTACATTCCAAACGAAAAAAATGTGAAAGATATTTCGACTAAGTTAAATGAGCATTTAGGTGTTACACCAAAACCAGTTCGAAACGAATAATAAAAAAAGATTGGCTGTCGCCAATCTTTTTTTATCGGAATGGATTTGTAACTTTTCTGTAACGATTTTTTATTTTAGAAAAATTATACTCATATGTATGAGAATATTGGAGAAGCAAAAAGTAAAGAAAAATAATAAAAATCTGTAATAAGGAAAGATATCATATGCAGAAATGGATCGGCATTATGGGAATCGTTTTTATGTTGACTGGATGTAAAATGTCTGAAGCTCCAACAAGTTTAATGGGTGCTCCTGCCAATGAGAAATGGATTAATGAATTAAAAGAGCAAATAGATAAAGATTTGCCTGTAAATTATCGATTGCTTACTCCAATGTCTAATAAAGATAAGCAGATGATTTGGTCAATGGATTTTAAACAAGATAACAAGAAAGAAGCCATCTTATTTTATAAATTGCCGAATGAAGATCATAGCGTATATTTAGCTGTCTATGAAGAAAGCGGAAATGGCTGGAAAATAAAGTCCACGCATAGATTTGATGGTGGAGATGTAGATATCGTTGAAGTCGGTGATTTTACAGGGAACGGGAAACGAGAGTTGTTAATCGGAATTTCTGTAAGTCGAGAATCGTTAGAACATGTTATGTATGTTTTTTCGGAAGAAAATGAAGATATGAAGGAAATATATAATCGAAGTTATACGAAGTTATTCATAGAGGATTTAAATAAAAATGGACTGAAAGATATAAGCCTCGTTACGTATGAAAAAGATGAGAAATTGACAGTTGAGTTCATGGAACAATTTAAGACTTTATCTGAAGCGTCATTCGATCCATTTATAAATAGCATTCAAAGAATACAAATGGGCCGCATTTCTAAATCACTAAAGGCGGTTGTAATTGACGCAGGTGTTGGCGCTCATTCAGGGATAACATATGTAGCAAAATTTGATAAGGGTCATTATGAGACACTACCTATAGATGGGAAAGAAGATTTATTCAATGATTATGTAGTCGAAAGCAAAGATATAAATGAAGACGGCATTATTGAATTTGTTCGTACAGTGCGTCCGAAAGGTTGGGAAGAGATATCGTATGGAGAGAGCACGATGTTTGAACGTTATATTCAGTGGAGTGAAGATGGAATTAAACCGATAGAAGAAAGATATGTAAATATAGAGAAAGGTTATTTTGTCAAAATCCCGCAAGCGTTAATTGGAAAAATAACTGTTCCAGTTCAGCAAGAAGCATCAGATGTTCAAAAATTTATAGATACAACGACAAATGAACTATGGCTTGAAGTCCATATATTTAAACGGAAAGAATGGTTCAAAATAAAAGGATACGAGACAGCAGTTAAAACGGCTTCTCACGTATATGCCGTACCGAAACAACCACATTTTGAAAAAGTGAAAGCATATGTAAAACCGCTAGCGGATTATCAACAAGAGTAGGGAGGTGGAAATTATGCCAACAATTTTAGTTTTAGAAGATGAAATGCCTATTCGTAGTTTTATCGTCTTAAATTTGAAACGTTCTGGATTTTATGTGTTAGAAGCTAGTACTGGGGAAGAAGCGTTACAAATTTTATGTGAACATACTGTGGATGTGGCATTGCTTGATGTAATGTTACCGGGAATTGATGGTTTTCAAGTTTGTAAAGTGATCCGGGAAGAAAATAAAAAAATCGGTATTATTATGTTAACCGCACGTGTACAAGACGAAGATAAGGTACAAGGATTAGGAATTGGTGCAGATGACTATATCGCAAAGCCGTTTAGTCCAGTGGAATTAACTGCACGTATACAATCGTTATTAAGAAGAATAGAAGTACATGATGAAAAAGCGAATACGATCACATCTGGCCCGTTTTCGTTAAATATTATAGAAGAAAGATTATATAAAAGTGGACAATTAGTTGATTTAACCCCTACAGAGTATATGATATTACAGTATTTAATGAATCAGGCTTCAAAGCCGGTTTCACGTGATGAAATTTTAAATATGATTTGGGGGACGAATTATGTAGGTGAGACGAAAGTAGTAGATGTAAATATGAGGCGGTTACGTCAAAAGATAGAATGTAATCCATCAGAACCTGAATTTATTCTTACTGTGTGGGGAAAAGGATATGTGTGGAAGGAAAGTATAAGATGAAAAGAAAAGTGACTTTATATTTTATGACGGTCATTATACTTATGCTTGTATTATTTGAAGTCGTATTTTCAGTCTCCATTTATCGATATTACTATAATGGTATTGTGCAATATATAGAATCTCATGCGAAGACAAGCACACGATTTTTCTCTGAATACAATTCACTATACTTTATTCGTTTGCAAGAATACAGCGGGGATATAATTGAGAGCTTTCAGTTAGAAGGAACTGAATTACAATTAATTGATCGACATGGTACGATTATACAGTCGTCAAGTGGACAAAAGGTAGAAGGTAAAGTAGTTATTCCGTATTCGTTACTAGAAGGAGAAATGTATCATCAAGTGACTGCTACGAAAGACAATGTGAAACAATTGGAAGTGATTAGTCCACTTATTCATCAAGGGCAAACTATAGGTGTTTTGAAATATACGACCGTTTTAACGAATGTAAATGCAAAAATTATCGAAATCATTATGTTTACTATTTCAGTTGGAATTGTCATTTCTGGTATCGTATTCTTAATCAGCAGACGATTAGCGAATTCGTTTGTTAAACCTATCGAATCTATTATTCATGCTTCTTCACAAATTGCAGAAGGTACATTAAAGAAGAAAATTAAAGAGGATTATCCTGGTGAATTAGGTGAGTTGGCACATAGCTTAAATCATATGTCTAATAAAATAGAAAAAGCGGAACAGATGAAAAATGAATTCATTGCTTCGATTTCTCATGAAATACGAACGCCTTTAACTGGAATTAAAGGTTGGAGTGAGACGTTAAAAACGGTAGATCATTTAACGGAAGAAGAGATAAAGCAAGGTATGGGAATTATATCAGGTGAGACAGACCGATTGATTCATTTAGTAGAAGAATTGCTAGATTTTTCAAGATTGCAGTCAAATCATTTCAATTTATATAAACAAAAAGTGCAAATATACGATATACTAGAGGAGACGATTTGGCAATTAACTCCTAACGCTGAAGAGAAACAAATTCAATTTATTAATACGATAGAAAGAATTGAATTGATGGGAGATCGAAATAGGCTAAAGCAAATTTTCTTGAATATTGTTCAAAATGCTATTAAATATTCACATGAAAAAGGTACAATACACATTGAAGCGACTAACAATGAAGGACAAGCAGTGATCAAGGTGAAAGACGAAGGGATTGGAATTGCTAAAGAGCATTTACCATATATAGAACAGTCATTTTACCAGATTAATAACCATGCTACAGGTGCTGGTCTCGGTTTAGCTATCGTTAAAAAAATGGTGGAGCTTCATGGAGGTACACTTAGTATTATAAGTAAAGAAGGAATAGGAACAACCATTTTAATAAAACTCCCATTATAATACATATAAAGTCTGTTTATATAGTGTAATAAAATAAATAGATGTATAATTATATTGGGTGATTTATATATAAGATTAATAGGGAGAGGAATTCGATAGAATGGAAAAAGCTTTTAAAATTAAACGAGTAGTAGTCGTTTTAATAGCGATTGCAGCAGTAGCTATTGGGTATTTCATGTTTCAATCTATTACTTCACCAGCAAAGGCTGTTGCGAAACAGGAAAATGTAGTGCAGCTGGCAAGTGAGCAATCGAAAGTTGAAATGAATAAAACGGCACCAAGTCGTTTTAACGGAGTGGAAAGAAAAGTTGCTTATCTTACATTTGATGATGGGCCAGGAAAATATACGGCTGAATTATTAAATATGTTAAAGCAGCATGATGCGAAGGCGACATTCTTTTTAATCGGAGCGAATGTGAAACAGTTTCCTGATTTAGTAAAACGTGAAAACGCAGAGGGTCATTATGTGGGAATGCATAGTATGACACATAATTATGCAAAGTTATATAAAAATGGCGAGTATGTTAATGAAATGAAAGAAGACCAAAGCTTAATCGCAAATATTATTGGGAAATCCCCTAAATTAACACGTCCACCATACGGATCTAGTGGTTTAAATGAGGGGCTTCGAAATAAAGTAGTAGAGAGTGGTTTGAAAGTATGGGACTGGACAATTGACACTGTAGACTGGAAATACAGTAAAGGACCAGTCGATGTAGCAGCAGCACAAATCGCTCAAACTGTAATAACCAATGCAACTAGACCACAAGAAGTAATTTTATTGCATGACATTCACCCACAATCAGTTGCTGCTGTGCCAGCAATTTTAAAAGGGTTAAAAGAAAAGGGTTATGAGTTTGAAGCTTATCATGAAGAGAGTCACTTCCCAGTGAATTTCTGGCATGATAACCGTATGTAATGGAGGAATTGAAGTTGAAATATGGAAAAGTAGCAGTAGTTGGAGCATTATCAGTAGGATTATTATCAGGTTGTTTTGGTGAAAATCCAGAAGAAAATTTATTTACGGCTTTTGAAGCAGCAGCTACACAAGAAAAATCTTTAGCAGATGACACAAAAAAATTAGAGAAGTTAGAACAGCAAGGACAAGAACTTTATTCTCAAATTTTACAAGAAGGTAAAGAGCATAATGAAGCAGTTTCAAAGAAAATAGAGCAAGCTACTGCAAATGTAGATGACCGTGAAAAAGTATTGAAAAATGAGAAAGAAATGTTAGAAAAAGCTCAGAAAGAAACAAAATCTGTTCAAGGAAATATAGAGAAGCTTGAAGATAAGAAGTTACAAAAACAAGCGAAAGCAGTAGAAGAGTCGTATAAAAATCGTTATGATGCATTCCAAAAGATGAATGAAAATTATACGAAGGCGTTAGCGACTGAAAAAGAACTGTATGAAAAATTAAAAGTAAAAGAAACAAAATTAAAAGAGATTGGTGAAAAAGTTAAGGCTGTTAATGAATTAACTGTGGAAGCACAAAAATCAAAAGAGCAATTTAACAATTTTACAAAAGAGTATAATGACAGTAAATTAGCATTTTACAAAGATGCAGAGATTAAGATTAAAGATCAGAAATAAAGAAAAATCTTAAGCGTAATAACAAGCCGAAGAAACATTGTCACAAGTGTTTTTTCGGTTTTTTACGTTAAATGAATAGAAAAGACTGGAATTGATATCATAAAAGAGTTATAGTGAATTGTTCCAAGGGAAACATTGTAAAGTAAGGAGAATGAAATATGTCATATGAATTTTTATTCAAATTAGGTTTAGCACTCTTTTTAGGATTATTCATCGGGATAGATAGGCAGCTAAAGAATAAACCGCTTGGTGTGAAAACAAGTATGGTTATTTCTGTAGCAAGTTGTTTAATTACAATGGTTTCAATTGAATCTGTAAATGTATATTCTGTACCGGGTCATACGAATATGGATCCAATGCGATTAGCTGCCCAAATTGTTAGTGGTATCGGTTTTCTTGGTGCAGGTGTCATTTTACGAAGAAGTAATGACGTTATTTCTGGATTAACGACAGCTTCTATGGTGTGGGCTGCTTCAGCTTTAGGTATTGCAATTGGAGCAGGGTTTTATGTACAAGCGACGGTTGCTATGATTTTAATTATTTTAGCGATTAACGTACTTCCGCAAATTGTGAAAATTGCAGGTCCTTATTCATTAAGACAAAAGGACTTATCTATAAAAATTACTGTAAAAGAGCATCAAGAATTAGACGGTATATTTAAGCAAATTAAAAATTTAGGTATGCATGTGAAACGAGTGAAAATTAAAGATATTGATAATGGAGCATTTCAGCAATTGGAGATGGTTATTTTAGCTCCAGAAGATTTATATACAACTGAGTTATACAGTTCTCTAAAAGAGATTGATCGTGTTGTTTCAGTTGAAGTGGAAAGTAGATAATTGTGAAAAAAGAGTGAAGTGAATTCACTCTTTTTTTAATTGGTTTTTTAAGGAAAAAAATTGATATAATGATGAATAACAGGGGGGAGAAATGATGGAAATACATATTAGAAGAGCGATAAAAGATGATATACGAGGTATAGCAAAGGTGCATGTTGATAGCTGGAAAACAACGTATAAAGGGATATTTGCTGACGAATTTTTAGAAAATATAACATATGAGCAACGAGAAAAACAATGGGAAAATATTTTTCAACAAGAGGATGAATCCAAATATAGATTTGTAGCAGAGACGCTAGATGGAACAGTAATCGGATTCGTGGACGGGGGAGTTGAAAGAAGTGGTACATATAATTGTGATGGGGAATTATATGCGATCTACCTTTTACAAGAGTATCAAGGAATGAAAATAGGACAAAAGTTATTTCAAGCTTTACTATCGGAATGTATAAACAATGATATGCAATCACTTTTAGTATGGGTTGTTACGAATAATCCTTCTAAAAAGTTTTATGAAAAATTTAATCCAGAAAAAATTGATACAAAATTTTTAGAGCGAGTACAGATAGAAGAGACAGCGTATTGTTGGAGAGATATAAATAATATTATTATGTAAACTTATTTTTGAAAGAGGTATGCCAATTAAGGTATACCTCTTTTGTTTAACTATTTTGGATGGATTACTAATGAAAAATAGTAAGTATGTAGTTTGAAATTGAGTATTTTTTTCGTGTATTTTTAACTAGATTAAAGAAAAGAGAGAAAACAAGAAAAATTAAATTAGATAAAAAAATTCTGAAATATACTATTGAATTGAATATCATTATCAATTAGAATCATAATTGATAACGATATTCAATTGTTGTTTATTATATAAAATTTCGATAGCTTTAATATAAAGAGGAGGACCAACATGCAGCATGCGAAACAAATCGCAGAACATGCAACATTACAAAGTTTTTTAAACTGTTATTTAAGGGAAACAGGGAGTGGAGAATGGATTACAGAGGATGAAAAAATGAAAAGTATCTTCAGTAATACGTCGAAAAGAGATACAGTCCCCACATATTTATATTGTCGGCTATCGGCACAGAACGTTACTTTGTATGGAGAAGTTATATATAAATCAGCAACAGATCGCCATTTGTTTGGAGAACAATTTTATTATCAAATGGGAGAAAATACGAATGTTATAAAAGCAGATTACGTTACTGTTATTACATTCTTAATAAAAGAGATGTCTATCAACTACGGAGAAGGAACGAATCCTGCTGAACTTATGCTTCGAGTTATTTGTAGTTGTCAAAATATTGAAGAATTTACTAGAGAGAGAAAAGAAGATACATCTGCATTATACGGTTTCCATACATCCTTTATAGAAGCGGAGCGATCTTTATTATTTGGACATTTAACTCATCCAACTCCAAAGAGTAGACAAGGTATTTTGGAATGGAAAAGCGCAATGTATTCTCCAGAATTAAAAGGAGAATGTCAGCTTCATTATTTTAGGGCACATAAAAGTATAGTAAATGAAAAATCATTATTGTTAGATTCTACAACAGTAATTCTAAAAGACGAGTTACGTAATGATGAGATGGTTTGTAAAGAATTTATATCGAAGTATTGTAATGAAGATGAATATTCATTACTTCCAATTCATCCGCTTCAGGCAGAATGGCTATTACACCAATCATACGTACAGGATTGGATAGATCAAGGGGTACTTGAATATATCGGTCCTGTCGGTAAGTATTATATGGCAACATCATCACTTAGGACGTTATATCATCCCCAATCAAGATATATGCTTAAGTTTTCATTTCCAGTAAAAGTAACAAATTCAATGCGTATTAATAAATTGAAGGAACTAGAGAGTGGTCTTGAAGGAAAGGAAATGCTAAATACAGCAATTGGTGAAGTGTTAGAAAAGTTTCCAGGTTTTGATTTTATTTGTGATCCAGCATTTATTACATTAAATTACGGGGCAAAAGAATCTGGATTTGAAGTAATTATACGAGAGAATCCTTTTTATAGTGAACATGCAAACGACGCTACATTAATTGCTGGACTAGTGCAAGATGCTATACCTGGAGAACGTACTCGTTTATCGAATATTATTCATCGACTAGCAGATTTAGAAGGTAGAAGCTGTGAAGAAGTAAGTTTAGAGTGGTTTAGACGATATATGAATATTTCTTTAAAGCCGATGGTATGGATGTACTTACATTATGGTGTTGCATTAGAAGCTCATCAGCAAAATAGTGTTGTTCAGCTAAAGGACGGTTACCCGGTCAAATATTATTTCCGTGATAATCAAGGTTTTTATTTCTGTAACTCAATGAAAGAGATACTTAATAATGAGTTAGCTGGTATTGGAGAAAGTACCGGAAATTTATATGACGACTATATTGTAGATGAGAGGTTTCGTTATTACTTAATTTTTAATCATATGTTTGGACTCATTAATGGATTTGGTACAGCTGGATTAATTAAGGAGGAAATTCTTCTCTCGGAATTAAGATCTGTACTTGAATCGTTCCTTCCTTATAACCGTGAACCTTCGACCTTTTTAAGAGAATTGTTGGAAGAGGATAAGTTGGCATGTAAAGCAAATTTATTAACGAGATTTTTCGATGTCGATGAGTTAAGTAATCCTTTAGAACAAGCAATTTACGTACAGGTACAGAATCCACTCGTTAGAGAAGTGGCTGTCCGTTCATAAATAACGTTAAAATTTCACGTAATACAAATAATGGTATTTTTCATAAGGTGAAGGGAGTTATGAGAGTGGACATGTATCATACGAGAATATTGAAAGCGCTTGAATCAAAAGATTACATTTCAGTACGAAGAAGAGTGCTACGTCAATTAGTAGAGTCGTTAATTTATGAGAGAATCATTACGCCGGTTCGTATAGAAAGCGAAGAACAAATTCTTTTTCTTATACAAGGACTTGATAAGGACAACAAAAGTGTCACGTACGAATGTTACGGAAGAGAACGAATGACATTTGGACGTATCTCTATAGATTCATTAATAGTAAGAGTCCAAGAGGAAAAACAAGAAATACAATCCGTTTCGCAATTTTTAGAAGAAGTTTTTCGGATTGTTAATGTAGAACAAACGAAATTAGATTCGTTTATTCATGAATTAGAACAAACAATATTTAAAGACACGATTGCACAATATGAAAGAAATAATAATGAAGAATACACTCAAAAATCTTACGATGAGTTTGAAAGCCATTTAATAGACGGCCATCCATATCATCCTAGTTATAAAGCACGTGTTGGATTTCAATATCGTGACAATTTTCATTATGGATATGAATTTATACAGCCAATAAAACTCATATGGATTGCAGCACATAAGAAATATGCGACTGTAGGTTATGAAAATGAAGTGATTTATAACAATATTTTAAAAAGTGAGATAGGTGAGCATAAATTAGAAGCGTATATGGAACGAATTCATAGTGCGGGATGTGATCCAAAACAGTACGTGTTTATACCGGTTCATCCTTGGCAGTGGGAGAATTTCATCATTCCAAATTACGCTGATCATATACAGGATAAATATATTATTTATTTAGGAAAATCAGAGGACGATTATTGCGCACAACAGTCAATGAGAACGTTAAGAAATGTTACGAATCCAAAGAGACCGTATGTAAAGTTATCGCTGAACATACTTAACACTTCAACACTCCGTACGCTGAAACCATATTCAGTTGCGAGTGCACCAGCTATATCGAATTGGTTAAGTGATGTCGTAAGTCAAGATTCTTATTTAAGGGATGAATCACGTGTAATTTTGTTAAAGGAATTTTCGAGTGTAACCTATGATACGAATAAGAAAGCTGTATATGGTTCATTAGGATGCATTTGGCGTGAAAGCATTCATAAATATTTTGATGAGCAAGAGGATGCTGTTCCCTTTAACGGTTTATATGCAAAAGAGAAAGATGGGACACCAGTTATTGATGCATGGTTAAACAAATATGGGATAGAAAATTGGCTACGATTACTTATTCAAAAAGCGATTATTCCAGTTATACATCTTGTTGTAGAGCATGGGATCGCATTAGAATCACACGGCCAAAATATGATTTTAGTTCATAAAGAAGGGATACCTGTCCGTATTGCATTAAAGGATTTCCATGAAGGACTTGAGTTTTATCGTCCATTCTTAAAAGAAATGAATAAGTGCCCGGACTTTACTAAAATGCATAAAACATATGCGAATGGAAAAATGAATGATTTCTTTGAAATGGATTGCATTGAATGTTTGCAAGAGATGGTACTAGATGCACTGTTCTTATTTAATGTAGGAGAATTAGCTTTCGTACTTGCGGATGAATATGAATGGAAAGAAGAACGTTTTTGGATGATGGTAGTCGAAGAAATCGAAAATCATTTTAGAAAATACCCACACTTGAAAGATAGATTTGAAAGTATTCAACTATACACTCCTACATTCTATGCTGAGCAATTAACGAAGCGTCGATTATATATGGATGTGGAATCGCTTGTTCATGAAGTTTCAAATCCATTGTATAGAGCAAGACAACTTAACAAACAAAAATCAGTTGCTACAGGGGGAAATTATGTTAATCGTTAATAAACAAGAGTATAGCAAAAGTGATTTTGATTTGAGATTACAAGTTTATAAGGAAATGGAGCAATTTCGAGAAGCAGCAGGAAATAGATTTGCACTTTGTCTGAAAGATCCATTCGATATTATTACACTTGTGTTTTTCTTAAAAGAAAAGAAATCATCAGTATTACTTATACATGAAGATACGCCAAAAGAAACGGCTATTGAAATGGCGAAGCGTGCAAATTGTATCGGAATTTTATATGGAGAATATAGCGATTTTACGAAATTAGAAGTAGTGAACTCTTTACTAGAAGAGCCTTCTTTATTGCAATATAGTTCTGGAACTACGGGAGAACCGAAACTGATTCGTAGAGCATGGGCGGAAGTGGATACAGAAATTACGGCTTATAATGAAGCTTTAAACTGTGAAGTAGATGAAGTGCCGATCGTTATGGCTCCTGTTTCACATTCATACGGACTAATATGTGGTACGTTATCCGCAATTACGCGGGGAAGCAAACCTATCATCATTACGAATAAAAACCCTAAATTCGCATTAAATATAGTTCGCAATACAGAAAAACATATCATTTATGCAGTACCGCTTATGTTACATATTATGGGGAGTTTCCCGCAAGGAACGTTTCAGTTTCATAAAATTATGACATCCGGAGCACCTTTACCAGAAGCATTATTTTATAAACTAAAAGAAATGACAACATATATGATGCAGCAGTACGGTTGTTCTGAAGCAGGTTGTATTAGTATATGTCATGATATGAACAGCCATTTAGATTTAGGAAATCCACTACCTCATGCGAGTATAAGTATAGGTTCAGATGAAAATATGCCCGAAGAAATCGTAGTGAAAATGAACGATAAGGAAATTTTCACGAAAGATTTAGGGTATAAATCTGAACATGGCCTTCATTTTATGGGGCGTATGGATGATGTAATTAACGTTTCAGGATTAAAAGTCTTTCCTATAGAGGTAGAAGAAACGATCCTTCGAGTAGAAGGTGTTCAAGAGGCAATTGTATATCGAGGGAAACATCCCGTGATGGGCGAAATAGTTAAAGCGAAAGTAATCTCTCATATTGATCCCGTGCAAATAAGAGAATGGTGTATTCAGCACTTACCTTCTTATAAAGTTCCACATGAGATTGAAAGTGTAACTGAAATTCCGAAAAATAAAACTGGAAAAGTAAGTAGAAAGTTACTAGAGATGGGGGAGGTTACAACATGAGACGTGAAACATTAAAAAATGAAGTGTTGAAAATTATGAAAGAAAAAATGGAACTAAAAAATGTAACGCATTTAGAAGAAACGATGCGTTTAAACCAAGATTTATATATAGATTCGGTAATGATGTTACAACTCATAGTTTACATAGAAATGGATGTAAAGCTATGCATTCCAGAGGATGAGGTAGATCCAAAGGCATTTCTTACTGTAGGATCTTTGCTTGATTTTATGGAGGAATTACAGCCGGTATAAGAAGTAAATGTGAATAATTAACCTTTAGGAAAGTGGATGAGAATATGACTTCAATTAAAGTTCACTGTTTAGTGAGTTGTTTTTGTGAAATTATAAAAAGGCGTAGCGATATAGATTTTCGTCCATTTTATTTTGGATTATGGGACGGAGATTTTGATATAACAGAAGGCGGCATTATATCGTATCACTCCGAAAATATTAACCATGATAATTATTTATTATGGTATGAAAAATTGTACGGTATGAAAGTGAACGAATGGTATGATCATGCAAAAGATAAAGATAGCAATGTAGCAACGTTTTTACAATTAGTAGAAAATAAGCCAGAAAATCGCTATGTCATCGTAATGGTTGATATGTCTCTATTGCCAGAGAGGGAGAATAAATTCCATCAAAAACCGTTTCCGCATTATTTAATGATATCGAAGACAGAGAAAGAAGATGAATGGTTCATGCTAGATCCTGATTTTCGCTGGGAAGGGAATATGGAAAGAGAAAAAGTGCTTCACTCTGTTCAAGATAACCCATTTGGTGGAGGATATTTCATTGATGTAGAAGAAATTCAGGAGCCGACAGAAGAAATGGTAGCGAGTTATTTCATAGAAACTTTCAAAAGAAACGAAAATGAACTGACTATGGAGCTGAAAAATTTAATTATAAAAATGGCAAATGAAGAAGAAGGCTATTCGCTTTCTGGTCTTGTAGCGGCAGTCAAACAAATACCCGTACTTGCAATTCGTAAATATAGTTATGAACATGCCTTTGCATACTTCCGTGAAACGTTGCAATATTCGGAGCAAGAGTTTGATTATTGGTGTGATCGGGTAGAGGATATTGTACAAGGATTTACAAATGTACAGTATCGTGCAATTAAAATGGCAATGACGAATAATAAAGGTATGTTATTATCAATTGTTGAAAAGCTGGATGAAATGAATGCAATTGAACTGCAAATTAAGGCTGAATTAGAGAGACAGTTTTTATCATGGAAAGAAATGAAAACAAACGAGTCTGTCTTAGCATTTTAAAACCTAACTGAATTTAAGATAAGGGAGTTCAAACCTATGAAATATTCATTATGTACTATTTCCTTTCGCCATCAATTAATTTCATTTACTGATATTGTTCAATTTGCATATGAAAATGGTTTTGAAGGAATTGAATTGTGGGGGACTCATGCACAAAATTTGTATATGCAAGAGTATGAAACGACAGAACGAGAATTAAATTGTTTAAAGAATAAAAACTTAGAAATTACGATGATAAGTGATTACTTAGACATATCCTTATCGGCAGATTTTGAAAAAACGATAGAGAAATGTGAAAAACTTGCAATACTAGCTAATTGGTTTAAAACGAACAAAATTCGTACGTTTGCTGGACAAAAAGGTAGTGAAGATTTCTCGGAACAGGAGAGAAAGGAGTATGTGAATCGTATTCGCATCATTTGTGAAGTATTTGCTCAGCATAATATGTATGTACTTTTAGAAACACATCCAAATACGTTAACGGATACGTTGCCTTCTACTTTGGAATTATTAGGAGAAGTAGATCATCCGAATTTGAAAATAAACCTTGATTTTCTTCATATATGGGAGTCTGGAGCAAATCCAATAGACAGCTTCCATCGACTAAAGCCGTGGATACAACATTACCATTTTAAGAATATATCGTCAGCAGATTATTTGCATGTGTTTGAACCAAATAATGTATATGCAGCAGCGGGAAGTCGAATTGGTATGGTTCCATTATTTGAAGGTGTGATAAATTATGATGAGATTATTCAGGAAGTGAGAGATACTGAACATTTTGCTTCACTAGAATGGTTTGGACATAATGCGAAAGATATATTAAAAGAAGAAATGAAAGTATTAACAAATAGAAATTTAGAAGTAGTAACTTCTTAATATAAAATGATGTAAGAGTCTCTCATTGAAGAGACTCTTTTTTAAAAAGTGAAAATAACCAAAAATTACCATGTATTTAAATTGAAATTTAACACAATTTATATATAAATAAGGAGGTGATTGGTAATGGCTAGAAATCGTAATTCTAATCAATTAGCATCACATGGAGCACAAGCAGCTTTAGATCAAATGAAATATGAAATTGCACAAGAATTTGGTGTACAACTTGGCGCTGACACTTCTTCACGTGCAAACGGTTCTGTAGGCGGTGAAATTACAAAACGTCTAGTAGCGATGGCAGAACAACAACTTGGTGGCGGATATACTCGCTAATTGTAGAAGGTTATAGGAGAAAGGAAGGATTCTTCCTTTCTTTTTTTTTCAATTAATTGGTATGGATATATTGTGAACTGGATTCAAAGAATAGGAATAATACTATATTTTCCCCAATTTCTTTTGTTGTAAATGGGAAGTAGTAAAGATGTAATAGCCCTGGTGGAATGAAAAATTACGTTCCAGCAGGGCTATTATATGGTAAGAAATATATGATGAAAGGTTCCGAAGTCAACATGTTAAAAAAAGAAAACTGTTGTTTAATTGCGCTTGCATCAGTTCCACTTGTTATGACATTAGGGAATTCAATGCTCATTCCAATCCTACCGACTATCGAAAAGAAATTACATATTTCATCGTTTCAAGTATCCATGATTATTACAATTTACTCCATCGTAGCCATTTTACTTATACCGATTGCTGGTTATTTATCAGATAGATGGGGACGAAAGATGGTAATGGTTCCGAGTTTGCTGATTGCGGCTATAGGCGGAGCGGTAACTGGTTGGGTATCATGGAAAGTTGATAATCCCTACACTTGGATACTGATTGGTAGAGCAATTCAAGGTATTGGTGCAGCTGGTGCAATGCCGGTTGTTATACCGTGTGTTGGTGATTTATACAAAGATGAAAAACAAGTTAGTGCAGGTTTAGGAATCATTGAAACATCCAATACATTTGGAAAAGTGCTGAGCCCTATTTTAGGATCTGCTCTTGCTGCCATTGTATGGTTCTTACCATTTTGGGCGATTCCAGTTTTATGCGTAGTATCAATTGTTTTATTGCTGGTTCTAGTAAAGGCAAAGAAACAAGAAGGAGAAGTACCACCACTTAAAGAGTTTATAAAATCGATTATCTCTACGTTTCGAGAAAAGGGAAGATGGTTGATTGCCATTTTTGTATTAGGTGCAATTATTATGCTTATTTTATTCGGAATTCTCTTTTATTTGTCGACTATACTGGAATCAAAGTATGACATTCATGGTATATGGAAGGGGTGTGTACTTGCTATCCCGTTACTTGTACTGTCACTTAGTTCATATATGGCGGGTAAAAAAATTGGAGATAATCAAAATGTGATGAAGAAGTGTATTTATATTGGTTTTTTAATGGCAGCTGCATCAGTCATCATTCCTTTATTTATAAAAGGGATCTATTTACTACTTCTTTGTCTCGTTATTATGGGAATAGGAATTGGTATGGCACTCCCTTGTTTAGACGCCCTAATTACACAAGGAATTGAAAAGGAGCAAAGGGGAACAGTTACGTCATTTTATAGTTCAATGCGATTTATTGGTGTAGCAGCCGGACCACCTCTATATTCTTTTTTCATGAAAGGTGCTGACCATGAAGTGTTTTATTTAACAAGTATTTTCGCTGGTATTGGTGCTGTTATAGCAATGATTTGGATTAAACCAGCAAAAGATGCAAAGACGATAAAGCAGAAATCGGAACCTACTTCATAATTTGTAAGAGAATTGCATGATGTTTTAAGTAACATGCAATTCTCTTTAGTTCATTAAGAATAAATAACTTGTTTTAACATATAAAGTGCGACACCCCATATGATGAGACCAGAAAATTTATTTAATAATACGATTGTTTTTCCGGTTGAGTCTATTCTTTTTAGAAATTTCCCCGCTAAAGCTAAGCTTATAAACCAAATCCAAGAAACGATAATAGTTGCAAGTGTGAAAGCCCATTTTTCACTTCCTATGTATTGAATAGAATTTGTTCCAATTACACCGATTGTATCTAAAATTGCATGTGGATTTAATAACGAAACCGATGCAGCGAAAAGGATTTGCTTTTTTAAGGGCATACTTTTTTCTTCTTTTACATCGTTGGAAGGGTTACTTCTCCAAATAATAAAGCCCATATATAGGAGAAAGAAAAATCCAATTATATATAACGAGTTAGTTAGCCAAGAAAAAGTAAGGAGTACAAGGGAGACACCTTGTACCGCAATCAAAATGAGTAACGTATCACATATAGAGGCAGTTAATACTACAGGTGCTGCCCTCCAAATGTTTGGTTGGCTCGCACCTTGGTTAAAGACGAAAACATTTTGGACACCTAATGGAATGATAAGACCAAACGCAAGGATGATACCGTGAATAATTGCTTCACTCATCATATTCCCTCCTATTTTAATTCATTATGATAGTGTATATTGTATAGAAGAAATGAAAGTTTGTATCCATCCATATGGTTGGATAAGTTACCAACCAAAAAAATGTGAGGTGATATGATGGAAAGGTTAGTTTGGAAACCTAATGTGTCTTCACCTATTCCATTATATAAACAAATAGAATCGTATATAAAAGAAAGAATTGTTAATGGGGAATGGACTGTTGGAACGAAATTACCTTCACAAAGAGATTTGGCACATACATTTGGTGTGAATCGAAGTACAATTGTAATGGCTTTTGATGAACTAGTGGCAAAGGGATACATTGAAGGGAATGGCAGGAAAGGAACAATTGTTGTAAATAATAATGAAAATGCTTCAATTTACGCACCGCCGCCTAATTGGCAGTCTTATGTAGAAACAGGACTTCATTATCCAAATCTACCTGCTATTCAAGAGATTAATCAAGCTGAATTTTATCCGCATGTAATTCGTTTAGGAACAGGTGAGCTTTCGCCAAGTCTTTTACCTGAAAGAAAGATGAAAGATATTATGAATAAGCTTTTAAAGTCGAGCATGGTACTTGGGTATGAAGAACCGAAAGGAAGTTTCTATTTAAGGAAGAAAATTGCGGACTATTTAAAAGGACATGGTGTATATGTAACTCCTGATTCTATATTAATTGTTTCAGGAGCAATTCAAGCGTTGCAACTTATTTCTATGGGGCTTCTTCCGAAAGGAGCGTCAATTTTATTAGAAAAACCATCATATTTATATTCGCTTAATGTATTTCAATCAGCAGGAATGCGTTTAATTGGAATACCAATGGATGAGAATGGTTTAAATGCATCATATATTACGAAATATAAGAAGCAATTTAATGCATCTATTTTATATACAATCCCGTCTTTTCATAACCCGACGAACTTTAGTATGAATGCGAAGAAACGAATAGAAGTGATGGAAATCTGTAATGAAATTGGATTGCCTATTATAGAGGACGCGGTGTACCAAGACTTATGGTTTGATGAGCCTGTTTCAAAGCCTTTAAAAGCATATGATAAAAACGGAATTGTACTACATATAGGGAGTATGTCTAAAGTAATTAGTCCAGGATTAAGAATTGGATGGATTGTTGGACCTGAGCCAGTCATTCAAAGATTGGCAGATATAAAAATGCAAACAGATTATGGTTCAAGTTCTATATCCCAGCAAATTGCAGCGGAATGGTTTACAAATGGATTGTATGATGAACATTTACAGTTTATAAGAATTAAGTTGAAAAAGCGCAGAGATTTTATGTTACAAATGTTAGAGAAATATTGTCATGATATAGCAACATGGTATGAACCGACAGGTGGTTTTTATATTTGGTTACATATGAATGTACCGGTTTCAAACCGTAGCTTATTTGACAAAGCTTTGAAAGAAAAGATTTTATTAAATCCAGGTACTTTGTATGATAGAAGTGCAAACCAATTTTTGCGCCTATCCTATTCATACGCAACGTTAGAAGAAATTGAAATAGGTATAAAAAAACTTGCACAACTAATGAAAAAGTAAGAGGAGAAAGTAATGAAACAATATGTAATTTGCCAGATTATCAATGGAGAAAAATATTTAGCTGCTTATGCGGAGGCGAAGCAGGAGGCAATTGAAAAAGCGGAATTGTTAGGACTACGAACGGGAAATCGATACACGGTTATTACTGCGGAGGAAGCGGAAGGGTTAACGTATCCTTAAGCAACGTATAATAATGATGCAGGAAGTAAATAAGCCTAGTAATATATGATATTACTAGGCTTATTTTTTTTGAAAGCATTACGTGTTCTCGTATGAAAAATAATAGTATTATGAGTCAAGTTGACGGAAATACCGATTTGTTTTTCGGTCCTGATTTCCGTTTCTATAGTCATCAATATATTGTCTAAAGTTCCAAGATTGTAAAAACTTATTTGCGGCGTTATAACCAGAATTGTAAAGCCACTCTTTTTCTTCCTTTGTTAACTCAAAGTTTGTACTTGTAATGGACCCTGTTGGAATTGTAATCGTTCTTGCTTTGGATTCCTTATCTAAATGACGTAAATCATGGGCTTGCATCATTGTTTTAAAAAGTCCTTTGAACATGGAGATAGGCTCGTTATAGTGGGCAGGGTCAGCTTGAATCTCATCTTTTACGAAATGAAATCCAAAAGTCGGCCAGCGAGGAGAGGTAGGTGAGTCGAAAATCCAAATTGGGTAATTGCTTAAAATCCCTCCATCAACCATATAACAAGGTTGCTTCCATTTAGGTGTTCTCCATTTTACCGGTTCAAAGAAGAAAGGGATTGTACTACTCATTCTTACAGCTTTAGCAATAGAGAAGCGATAATTTAAAAATCCGTAGTTGGGTAAGTCATCGGGAAAGATAACCATTTTACCATTACTTATATCAGAAGCGATGATTTTAAGCTTATTTAAATCAGGTAAATCTGTAAATAAGTGAACTCCTTTTTTACGAAGTAATTCTTCAATCCATTCTTCTATAAAAATATTAGAGTAAATACCAAGAGTAGTCCATGCGCTTAATCCTTTTCCAATAAAGGGAATTCTGTCAATAAAGGTTCTCTTCGTAAATGTATTATAATCGATATCAGTTATAATCGTTTTTAACTCTGAACAAGAATATCCTGCTGCTAGGAGCGCAGCGATAATCGAACCAGCTGATGTTCCAGCTACACGCTCCCATTCATAACCTTTTTCAGCTAACGCGCAAATTGCCCCTACATGCGCAATTCCGCGTACGCCGCCTCCTTCAAAAACACCATCAATCTTCATCAATCATACTTCCTTTCGAATAAAAGATTTGAAAATGGCAAAAAAGCACGTATTGTACGTGCTTTTTTACAATAGTTTTTAAGTTTACTAGCAGCCTACAAAGCCGCCCCAACAGCTAGCTCCGATGATAATTAGAAGGATAAATAAAACGATTAATAAAGCGAAACCTCCATAACCACATCCACCGCAACTACCGCCGTAACCGTAACCACCGCCGTAACCACCGCAACTATATCCGTAACCCATGTGGAATTCCTCCTTAAATTAAAAATAAAAATGAACGAGGGGAAAATGTACTGGAAGAAATAAAGAACTATCGTGTTTGTAGGAACAATGTATACTATGCTTTTTTAAACTTGTTCGCGTACGAGGGATAAGCCCGTTTTTTGGGAAGGCTTGTTGATTTTACGATGAATGGAGTATAATCTTTGTGCTATGATACAAATAAGTATGTAAATGTAAGGAGAATTTATGAGACAGCAAATTGAAGTGTTAATTGATAAATATGGACTGACACATTTAAAAGAGGAACTTATTAATACGGTATTTCCTTGTGTAAAAGTTGTGCCAAAACAGGAGGAAACAGTTGCGATAGGTAGTTCGAAAATGGGGGGAGTTCCTGATTTACCGGATTCATTTGAATATCCAATGTATAAAGGAAATCCGTTACATTTTATCGCACAATTTAATTTAAGTGATCTACAAAACGTTCGTATGGAACACAATCTTCCTAAAACAGGGATGTTATATTTCTTTAGTATTGAAAATTACTTTGAAGAAGACGTGGACCCAACCAAAGCTGGACGTGTACTTTATTATGATATCTCTGTAGAACAATTATGTAGAGCAAATGAAACGCAAGCGAAGTATACTCAATGCGCAATTACTTTTGAACTGACTTATAAATTACCAGAACTTTTCATTGAAGATGAGGCTGATTCAGATCGTTTCTTGCAATTACTTGAAGAGCTGATTCCAGACAACTATGATAATCATCAAATGTTTGGTGAGCCATTCTCTGTACAAGAGGAAGTATTATATGAGACAGGAGAATATATGGGGATAGAGCCACAGCAAATGACGCTTTTATTCCAAATTGATTCAGATCATAAAAATTGTAATATGGTTTGGGGAGAATTAGGAATGCTATATTTCTGTATTAGTAATGAAGATTTGAAAAATCGACGTTTTGAAAATACATGCTGTGTATTACAAACTTGTTAATGAAGAAGGTTGTTCTTGTAAAAAGAACAACCTTTTTACAATGTTAAATATGCATAATCTCATATGACCTATTTTGAAAAGTATTGTATACTCTGAAACTATACGATACTTTTTCGTATAGTTATAGAATGTAAGGAGTGACAAGATGGGAAAGACAAGTAAGTATGTGACAGCTGCCGCACTTTGTTCAACTATAGTAATGGGAGGCTTACAGGCGTCAGCTGTATCTTATGCGGCTACGAATCCGACTACAGTGACAACACAATCAGATGCAAAATTGTTAAATGATTTCAGAAAAGAATTAAAAAAACATATTGATAATCGAGATGAAAATATTACAATCGCATATAAAACAAAAGATAGAAATGCTAGAGATGTTATGGACCGATTATACAAAGAATATAATAAAATTGTAGATGCGGATGAGTATGTAAAATATAATGTAGCGTCTACTAAATATTCTATTAAAGGGTTACCAGGGAACTATACGTTTACACTGCAAGTGAAATACCGTGAATCAAAAGAGCAAACACAATATGTAAAATCTCAGGCAAAAGCAATTATCGGTTCAATTGTAAAACCAGGAATGGACGAGCATGAGAAAGTAAAAGCTATTCATGATTACGTTGTAAAACATGTATCTTATGATACGTCTTATCAAGCGTATACAGCATATGAAGCGTTAGCGAATCGTTCTGCAGTTTGCCAAGGATATACATTATTAACATATGAGTTACTAAAAGAAGCAGGTATTCAAAATCATATTGTAACAGGTACAGGAAATGGACAAGCTCATGCATGGAATTTAGTGAACATTGAAAACAAATGGTATCATCTTGATACTACATTCGATGATCCAGTACCAGATAAAGCTGGGCGCGTAACATATTCGTATTTTAATATGTCTGACGAGCAATTAAGTAAAGACCATGATTGGGATCGTAGCAAATATCCAGTAGCAACTTCAAGTTACTTTGGTGAATTAACGAACAAAATAAAAGCTGGTAGTTCAAAAACTGCTGCATATGAACAAATGTTAAAAGAAACAAATTTAAAATATTTGTCTGCACAATACGGGGCAGAAAATTACAGTGGATTTAAGAAAAAATTACAGCAACAATTCGCTTCTAAGCCAGAAAAGGTAGAAGTACGATATAAGCAGTCCATGGATGGAACAATGCAAGATATAAAGAAAGTACTAGATGAAATAACTTGGCCAAAAGGTGCAAAGCGTGTATCTTATCAAGTTGCGCCATATAGTGCAATGGCAGGTTATTCATTAGCGACAATTACATTTACGTATTAAGCAATGAAAAAGAGCATCTGTAAAAGGTGCTCTTTTTATTATGTATTACTTTAAAAAATCAGAATTATGGGATAAAATAAAAGAGGAAGGATGTGGAATCTGAATGAATTTGTTCGAAAGTAATATATTTACATTGATATATACTTGTTTAGTAATCGGACTTATCGTTTTGTTTTTCCTATCATTTACTTTGTTTATTAGAAGAATATTGCAAAGCAGCGTCGCAAAAAAACAACATGTGATCAATATGAACCAGAAGCTAGATCGAATTATTGAATTGCTTGAAAAAGATAAGAAACAGCGATAGAAGATGTATGAAAAGGAGAAGAAAATGGCGAATTATATAAAGGAATTACGTGAAAAAATAGGGCATGATTATGTTATTTTGAATTTTGCAGGTGGTTGTGTATTTAATGAACTTGGTGAAGTGCTTCTGCAAAAAAGAGGAGACTTTAATGCTTGGGGATTTCCTGGCGGTGCAATGGAAATCGGAGAATCTGCCGCAGAAACTGCGATTCGAGAAATTAAAGAAGAAACAGGATATGATGTGGAAATTGATGAGCTCATTGGTGTGTATACGAAATATTTTCAAAAATATCCGAATGGAGATCAGGCACAGGCAATTGTAATATTCTTTAAGTTTTCAATCGTTGGAGGGAACAAAAAAATAGACGGCGATGAAACATTAGATCTGAAGTTTTTCCCGTTAGACAAAATGCCGCCATTGTTTAATAAACAACATGAAGATTGCTTGCAGGATCTATTAGAGAAAAGGGTAGGAGTATATCGTTAACATAAAAAAGAAGCTAATGAGATTAGCTTCTTTTTTATGTTCTATTTCCACCAGTCATCAAACATTGATGCTGGTACTTGTCTTTTATGTTCGCTTACTGTGTAACGTTTTTCAATTTTTTCAGCAACGTCAGTTGGAACTGCTTTACCTTCTAAATAGTCATCTAATTGATCGTAAGTAATACCTAACTCTGTTTCATCAGCTTGACCTGGTTTTTCATCTAATAAATCAGCTGTTGGCATTTTTAAGTAAAGTCGCTCGTCTGCACCTAACTCTTGTAATAAAGCACGTCCTTGGCGCTTCGTTAAACCTGTTAATGGTAATAAATCTGCACCACCATCTCCGAATTTTGTAAAGAATCCTGTAACAGCTTCTGCAGCATGATCTGTTCCGATAACAAGTAGTCCTTGTTGTCCACCGATTGCGTATTGTGTAACCATGCGAATGCGTGCTTTTACGTTGCCTTTATTGAAATCTGTTAATGATTCACCTAATAAGTTTTCATATTGATTTGAGAAGGAATCAACAGTTGAAGCGATATCAAAAGCAACAGATTGATCAGCTTGAATAAATTGTAATGCTAATTGTGCATCATCTTCATCTTTTTGTACTTTGTACGGAAGACGTACGGAGATAAACGTTGCGTTACCACCTTCATTACGAATTTCCTCAACTGCAAGCTGAGCTAAGCGTCCAGCTAATGTAGAGTCTTGTCCACCACTAATTCCAAGTACAAATCCTTTCGCACCTGTTTTTTTCACATAATCTTTTAAGAAATCAACACGTTTACGGATTTCTGCTTTCGGATCAATTACAGGCTGAACATGTAATGCTTTCATAATTTGTTCTTGTAATGTCATTATGTTTTCCTCCTATTCGTTTTAAAGCAGTAAATAAGTTTATATGTATATTGGTACATACTTCTATCCTTTATTATTTCGCAAAACTAACGAATATACAATAGGATGCGTGTATGAATATGAATGAAGTTATTATAAATAAACTGTTTTGTATAAGCAATTTTTTTAAACCTTTCAATAATGTAAGGTTTTTGTCATTTGAATCGATGGAAGGTATTTCCGGATTTTACTAATATAAAAAAGCATAGTTAGTAGAAGGGCGGAGAAGTAGTATGAACATTAGAGAACTTGCATTTCGAAATGTAACGCGAAATAGACGAACATATTCAGCATATTTTTTGAGTAGTGCATTTGCTATTATGGCCTTTTTTGTGTATTCATTTTTTGCGTTCCATCCAGCATTAAGTGCGGGAGAATTAGGACAGTACGTATTCGTCAGTATGTCTTTTGCACAGTCTATTATTTACTTATTTACATTCTTCTTTATTTTATATTCCATGGGCATGTTTTTAAAAACGAGAAAGCGTGAACTAGGAATTTTAATGATGCTTGGTATGACGAAATACCAATTAAAGCGTCTTATCTTCTTTGAAAATATCATGATTGGGATAGGGGCAATAATTTTCGGAATTCTGTCAGGTATGTTATTTTCAGGAATATTAATATTTGTAGCCCCGATGATATTGAAACTAGATATCTCTTTATCCTATTACATACCGATGAAAGCGATTGTTGTAACGAGTATTATGTTTTTCGTATTATTTATGATTATTTCATTGTTCAGTGCAGGGATGGTTCGTAAAAATAAAATTATGAAATTATTTAGAGGATCAGCAGAGGCGAAGCCAGAACCGAAGGCATCTATAATTTCTTCTATATTAGCAGTAGTATTGCTTAGTGCGGGTTATGCAGGAGCGCTTATGTCACATGGTGCAATGGTATTTGTGATGATGATTCCTGTTACAACGGTAGTCATTATTGGTACGTATTTACTGTACAAGCAGTTGAGCGTCTTTATTATTCGATTATGTAAAAAAAGTAAGCGTTTCTATTGGACACAGACAAATATTATTACGTTATCAGATTTAGCTTACCGTATGAGAGATAACGCAAGGATGTTCTTTATTGTAACGATTATTTCAACTGTAGCATTTTCAGCAATAGGTACATTAGTTGGTTTCGCATCAATGACGAAAGGAATTATGGAGAGACCAATTGCGTTTCATTACCACTCTAAGCAAGGAAATAGTAATGAATCACAGCATTTGAAGATGATTGACGAAGGATTAAAGAAACATAATATAGCAGCTTCAAAAGTACATATTTCATCGAAGAAAACGGAAGAACAATCGATAAGAAGTGCTGTTTTTATAAAAGAATCGGATTATAAGGAGTATGCGAAGTTAACAGGGGAACCATTTAATACTTTATCAGACAAAGAAGCCCTATTTCTGTCAGTAGAAATACCAGGGCCACCGATAAAGGAAAGAAAAGAAATTTCTTTCCCAAATGCCAATGAGCCCTTAAAGGTGAAAAAAGTTAATACTTCTTCATTAAGTAAAATACTAAGAGGTAATGTTTATGTAATCTCTAAAAATCAATATGATGCATTACAAGATGGATTTAAAGAAGAAAAAGATTATATGTATAAAACAAAAGGAATGAAAGATGAAATTGAGGTTGGTAAAGAGCTTACGCATCAGATTAAGCCCTATCAAGAACATGCAACGTTTAGTGCAGAAGAGTACGATCAAAATCAAAGTTTACAAATTGCAGGACCCATTTTATTTGTAGGTTTCTTTATTGGTATTGTATTTTTTGTTTGTGCAGGAAGCTTCCTTTACTTCCGCTTATTTTCTGATTTGGAGGACGATACTCGTTTATTTGAAATGATTCGAAAAGTTGGATTGACGAGAGGCGAATTATCGAAAGTAGTTACAATCCGCCTAGCGCTTTTATTCTTCGTTCCAGTTGGAGTTGCAACATTGCACGGGGCAGTAGCATTAACTGCGTTAGGACAAATGTTTGAGTACTCACTGTTTAAAGAGAATACGATTGTATTAAGTATTTTTGTAAGTATTCAGGTTTTGTATTTCATCATTATACGAGCTCGTTATTTAAAACAATTGAAAGAAAGATTGAATATTTGTTAAATGTGTTTTTTTAACTTTTGTACTATATTTTCTAAAAAGAGTAAGCCATTACCAAATATATAGTGATAAAATGAAAATAGCGAGGTGAAAAAAATAATAGAGAGTAAGGGGGGCGTAACATGAAAGCAACAGGAATTATTCGAAAAGTAGATGAATTGGGACGGATAGTTATTCCTAAAGAATTACGAGATGTATTAGGAATACAAATCAAATCACCACTTGAAATTTTTGTAGAAGAAGACAAAGTCATTTTACAAAAATATCAACCTTACAATGCTTGTCAAATAACAGGTGATGTTTCAGATCAAAATATTTCATTAGCAAATGGAAACATTACTGTTAGTATAGAAGGCGCAAAACATGTAATAAAAGAAATTGAGCAGTTTTTGAAAAAGAGTGAGATGTAGTCTTAATTTATCCCGCTATTTGTGGGAGTCGGGCTGCCCGTAAAAGCCCCGATTGGTAAGGGCTAATAATCAGTGGAGATGAACAATCCCCTTGTTGATTATGGTTTCACTTTATATTATTTTATTAAAAAACTGAAAAAGAAAAGGACCATAATAGGTCCTTTTCTTTTGTTTATTGAGAAACATTTGAGAGGAAGGGAAATGCAACGAATAAAACGAATGTTAAATATAAACGTATTCAATAGTGGTCTAAAATGAAAATAATACATTTTCAGGAGGGATTACGATGAATAGTAGTACAGCGAATAAACAAAAAGGTATACAATTAATTCCGTTTACTGTAAATAAGGTGGTTGAACAAGTAAATGAAATTCCACCAGGTGTACAACTGATTCATGCTCCGCAAGTATGGGAAAAGAGCGCGAAAGGGAAAGACATTGTCGTTGCTGTTTTAGATACAGGTTGTGATGTAAATCATGTAGATTTAAAAGATCGTATTATTGGTGGGAGAAATTTCACGAAAGATTATGAAGGAAATCCGAAAAATTACCTTGATAATAATGGGCATGGTACTCATGTAGCGGGGACGATTGCAGCGACTGAAAACGGTGTCGGTGTTTTAGGAGTCGCACCACTTTCTAAAATGTTAGTTTTAAAAGTATTAGCTGGAGATGGTTCTGGAAGTTATGAGCAAATTATTGAGGCCATTCATTATGCTGTAAATTGGAGAGGACCGAATAAAGAGAAAGTGAGAATTATTTCAATGTCACTTGGTGGTCCGCAAGATGTACCAGAATTACATGAAGCTATTCAAAATGCGGTAAAACAAGATGTACTTGTCGTGTGCGCTGCAGGAAATGATGGAGATTGTAACGATGATACGGAAGAGTTAGATTTTCCAGGTGCTTATTCTGAAGTAATCGAAGTAGGTGCTGTTAATTTAAAGCGGAAAATTTCATGCTTTAGTAATTCAAATCAAGAAATTGATTTAGTGGCGCCAGGCGATGAAATATTATCTACGTATCCTGAGGGGAAATATGCGGTATTAAGTGGTACTTCAATGGCGACACCGCATGTCGCTGGAGCGCTGGCATTGCTCATTAAGCAGTGTGAGAGAGAATATGGTAGAAAGTTATCTGAGCCAGAAATATATGCACAACTTATTAAAAGGACTGTACCTTTAGGGTATGAACGTACATCTGAAGGGAATGGATTAATAGATTTATTAAAAGAATAGGAATTACTAAAAAACATCTCATATGAATATGAGATGTTTTTTAGTATGGTTCTGCCGCATGTAATACGACGTCTAATAAACCGGGAAATCTAGCATGTAAGTCATCTTCGCGAATTGAAATGAAACGCTGTGTTCCTTCAATGCGTGTATACATAACACCGGATTCACGTAAAACCTTGAAATGGTGAGATAAAGTTGATTTCGCAATTGGAATGTTTAACGCACCACAAGATTGCTCATTTTTCTCTAATAGCATCGTTACAATTTGTAAACGAATTTGATCGCTAAGTGCGTATAAAACAGAAGAAAATTGAATTTCTTCTCGATTTGGATGATAGAGAGTACGCATTTTCTCACCTGCTTGTATAAGTTAATATAGTTTGCACTATAACATATAAAGTGATATATTTCTATTGTTCGAATATAATCGAACAATAGAAATATAGGGGGAGAAAAAATGAAATATACCAAGTTGCAAAAGGCAGGACTACATATTTCAAAGTTAGGGCTAGGAACAAACGCTGTAGGGGGACATAATTTATATGCTGATGTGAATGAGGATGAAGGAAAACGAGTAATAGAAGAAGCTATCCAGCAAGGGATTACATTTTTTGATACAGCAGATTCATACGGTTTCGGTAGATCAGAGGAATTAGTAGGAGAAGTATTAAAAGAAAAACGCCACGAAGTTGTACTTGCTACAAAAGGTGGAATACAGCCGTTATTAAATGGAGAGGTTTATATTAATAATGAGCCAAGCTATTTAAGAAATGCTGTGGAAAATAGCTTAAGAAGATTACAAACTGATTATATTGATTTATATTATTTACATTTTACAAATCCAGAAACAAGTTACATAGATTCAATTGGTGAGCTTAATCGCCTAAAAGAAGAAGGTAAAATTCGTGCAATTGGAATATCTAACGTAAACGTAGAGCAATTAAAAGAAGCGAATCAGCACGGACAAATAGATGTTGTACAATCACCGTATAATATGTTGGATCGTACTGCTGGGGAAGAACTTTTGCCATATTGTATAGAATCAGGTATTTCATTTATTCCGTACGGGCCTCTTGCCTTTGGGATACTAGGTGGAAAATATACAGAAGATTTCAAATTAAGTGAAGGGGATTGGCGTCAAAGTGTAAATCTATTTGAAGAAAATACATATAAGAGTAACTTTAAGAAAGTTGAGAAGTTAAAAGGCTTAGCTAAAGAAATGAATCTTGAAGTATCACATTTAGCTTTAGCATGGCTATTAAATAAAAAAGGAATTGATACTGTTATTCCTGGTGGGAAACGAGCGGAGCAAATAAGAGAAAGTGTAAGAGCGGTGGAAGTTTCATTGAATCAGAAGGTGATGAAAGAGATTGAATCTATTTTAGAAGATTAGTTGAAAAGAGGGATACTTCCCTCTTTTTATATAAAAGGAGAAGGTTTAAATGAAAAGAATACTAGCTGTATTCTTTACGATAATGTTTATGATAGGTACAGATACTTTCTTAATTTCACCACTTTTACCGACATTACAACAGGTGTATCATGTTTCAACTGAATTATCAGGATGGATGGTGAGTTCATATGCTTTAGGATACGCTGGATTTGCGCTTATTGCTGGTCCTATATCAGATGGCTTAAACAGAAAAACAGTGATGGTAATAGGAATGAGTTTTTTTGCATTAAGTACATTTTTGTGTGGAATGGCACCGAGTTTTTTGTGGATGCTAATATTTAGATTTTTAGCAGGTGTAAGTGCAGCTTTTGTATCTCCACAAGTATGGGCATCTATTCCACTCCTTATAGAGAAGAAGCAAATTGTAAAAGCAATTGGAATTGCAACAGCAGGGTTATCAATCTCCCAAATTTTAGGGCTGCCAATTGGAGCATATTTAGCAACGATACATTATACAACACCATTCTTCATCATTGGTATATTATCAGCACTACTTGTCGTTCTTATTTATGTTACATTACCAGAAATACAACCATTTCAAATAGGTAGGAATGAAAAAAATATATTAAAGCGCTATAAGCAATTACTTAGAGATTCAAAGGTTTCACTTTCTTATTTTGCATATTTTGTTTTTCAAACTGGTAATTTTGCAGCATTTTCATTCTTTGGTGTGTGGCTTTCCAGTCAATTTGACTTACAAGTTCATGAAGTAGGTACAGCTATGCTCGTATTAGGATTAGGAAATTTAACCGGTAACATTTTGGGGCCGAGAATCGTAAATAAAATTGGTTATAACCTTTCTTTCTATGGTGGAATTGTATTTACAGCAGTGCAATATCTCATACTTCCTCATTTAAAGAAAATTATATTTGTAGAGTTATTTTTCTTTGTTTTATTTTTTGGGACAGGAATTTTGTTTGTATTGATGATGGGGCGCTTACAAAATATGTCTAGTATAGCAAGAGGAACAGGAGCCGCTCTTGCTAATGCTTCTATGTATATTGGCCAAATGATTGGAGCGGCAATAGCAGGAATGTTATTTGCAGCATCTCACAATTTTATACTTGTAGGTAGTTTTACTGCGTTACTATATATAGGGGCTTTATTTTTGTTTAGAAAAAGTGAAAGGCTCAGTGAAGATAGTGGAACGGGAATTGCATCATAAAGCCTTTAAAAATAAATCGGGGAAATCCAAAAAATAAAAAATCCCTAAAGAGATAGGGATTTATATATCGGCATATAGTTCCTTGGAAAAGGATATACTCAGTTTAACATATAGGACTACTTATATTTGTGAAATAGATGTGAAAGTAATGTGAAAAATACCGTAATAAAAAGCACTGTTTTAGTTAATTAACTAAAACAGTGCTTTTCTTTTTGATTGAACAGTTGCTGCATTTTCATCATGTATGCCTGCATCATCAACAATTCGTTTTTTAGCTGTATTTAATAGATGGTTTACTGCTTCACCAAAATAGTTAGCTTCGCTTTTTGTGCGGGCTTCTCGTAAACATTTATAGTTTTCTAGCAGTTCCTCTTTTTCGGTGTTTGTTAAGAAATCTTCTATTTTCTTTTTTGTCATACGAAACACCCTTTCTTCTGACAAACGACGCAATAGAAAATATTTATTTTTTATTATAACAATAATTTTTAAAGAAAGTATAGATTAACGTCGTAATAGTTTGTCAATTTCTTGGATTTTCTCATCAGCTTTCCCAATTTGCGTATTTTTAGCCTGTTCACCACCAAGAGCTTGGTGAAGTAAAAACGTTTGACCGGAAATAGCGGTCACAATGGAGACTTTTATAATTTCTTTTATTAAGGTGACATCGAATAAAACGAGTCCAAGAAGTGCGGCTAGGCTACCTGTAAAAATATCAGTTAAAAATCCAAAATGAAAAAAAGTTTTTAAACGGCGTGGAAGCAATAACTTGCCTTGGTTATTGATTAGATGGGAAACGAAGCCAGTAATTCCACCAACGAGAACAGCAGTTAGCCATTGATACATTTCCATCGAATCCACTCCTTTTAGTGAATAAGATTCGATAATTTTATATTGATTCCTTTTAATATTTCATATAAGCATATTGAGAAAGTTTGTTTGGGTTTATTCCTTATTCAATTTAATTATAACAGAAAAATCTGATATATTTCAGTCTATTATATGAAGCAGTTAATCCTTAATATGAATGTAGAAAGGGGTGCGTGATATGAATATAGATTATCGAATAAGAAGTGTAGATGGTTATTCAAAAAATATAGGGGAATTAGTAAGCATGCTGGAACATACGAGGGCTGTAACATTACAGGAGATAAATGATCTATCAGTTGAGCAATTAGATTCAATTATGCCGAGTGGTTGGAATTCCATCGGAGCTTTATTAAAGCATATAGCAGCTATTGAAAAAGCACATCAGCTTATTTCATTTCAAGAGCGTGACTTTACAAAGGAAGAATTAGAAATATGGGAAGACGCACTGTATTTAGGGGAAGCGGGGAGAACGATCTATGGTCATGAAATACAGTATTATGTACAACTTCTACAAAGTGTTCGGGAAGAATCTCTGAAGTATTTGAGTGAACAAGATGACGAATGGCTAATGTCAGAAAGAAAGTGGCCTAATGGCGTAGCGTATAATCAGCACTACCTTTGGTTTCATGTGCTAGAAGATGAAATTAGTCATCGCGGACAAATTAAAATGCTAAAAAATAAATTGTTTGAAAATTACGTTAAATAAAGTAGCTTTTTAATGGGATATTCCATATAATGAGAGTAATTAAAATTAGAACGGGGTGATGTATTATGGCGAAATTAACTTATATGAATAATAAACCAAATACAAAGGTGGACGGAAAGGGCGATACTCTATAAGTGAGCGCACAATCCTTCCACTAAGTTAAAACTAGGGAGGATATCAATTTGGATCAAAATATTTTAGAATCTTTCGGATGGGATTCTTTTTTTGAAGAACAAGCTGTAGAGAACTATGAAGTAGGACGTATTTTACTTGAGCACAAACATATATATCGGATTATTTGTAATGATGGTGAATATGTAGCGGAACTGTCTGGGAAGTTTCGACATGAAGCAGTAACGAAGGGAGATTATCCAGCGGTTGGTGATTGGGTGTATATAAAGAAAATAGAAGGAGAGCGAAAGGCAATTATTCATCGTGTTTTTCCAAGGAGAAGCTCTTTTTCTAGACAAGAGGCTGGCTACCGAACAGAAGAACAAATTATAGCTACGAATGTGGATTATCTTTTTTTAGTAAATGCTCTTAACCATGATTTCAACGTAAGAAGGATGGAACGTTATTTGCTATTGGCTTATGAGAGTGGTGCAATGCCTATTATTGTTTTAACGAAGAGTAATTTATGTGAAGATGTGGAACAAAAAATTGCAGAAACTGAAGCAGTAGCAATCGGTGTTCCGATATTTGTGGTTGATAGCTTAGCGAACGTCGGAATAGAATCATTGCAACAATTTGTTTCACCAGGAAAAACAATTGCCTTAGTTGGATCTTCAGGTGCAGGGAAATCTACTTTGTTAAATGCATTAATAGGAACAGTTGTAGCAAAAACCGGAGATATACGTGAAGAAGATAGTAAAGGGAGACATACGACAACTCACCGTGAATTATTCCAATTACCAAGTGGTGGTTTAGTAATTGATACTCCTGGCATGAGAGAACTTCAGCTTTGGGAAGGAAGCGCGGCAATCCAAACTACATTTTCTGATATTGAAGATCTTGCAAATATTTGCCGCTTTCGAGATTGTAAACATGATGGTGAACCAGGATGTGCAGTGCGAGGTGCTATAGATAACGGGATTATACCCGTAGAGCGCTTGCTAAGCTATAAAAAGCTGCAAAGAGAATTGGCATATGTTATGAGAAAACAAAACATTACTCTGGCAAGAGCGGAACGAGATAGATGGAAAAAGATTTCTAAACAACATAAAAAAACATAAAAAAATATAAAAAAACCAAAGGGCTTGTTCCTTTGGTTTTTTGTGTTTGTAAATTTTATAATAATATTATTCGTATATATAGACAAAGAGAATTTATTTGTTTAAACTTTACAAAGTGTTCATCAAAACAAGTTATAAAAATAGAAACTAAGGAATGGGATATATTCAAAATTAGCTCTATTTAATCTTTAAATCTTAATATTTAAATACAGGAGGTTTATAATGCGTAAACTAGTAAGTTGGTTTAGAGATATGAAAGTAGCAAAAAAGCTATTACTTTCATTTTTTGTTATATTAATTGCGGCAGTCTCTATTATTGGGGGCATGTCGTATCAAACAGCTAAAAAGAATTTTGAATCACAAATTATGAGTAGCGCTCAGGATAATATAAAAATATTGGATAATTTAATCAATCAAATGATTGAAGCGAAATTCAACGATGTAAATAATTTTGCACGAGTGATTCATAGTGATATGTATCAAGGGGATAATCAGGATGAACTAAGAAAAACATTATCTCAATATATTAGTTTGAACAAAGATGTTGAACAAGTGTATATTGCGGGAAACGATAAAAAATTTGTACAAGAACCAAATATACAAATGGCAACAGATTATGATCCAACAGCACGTTCTTGGTATAAAGATGCAGTAAATAAGCAAGGTGGAATTGTTGTCACTGAACCATATAAGGCACAAGGAAATGGACATATTGTCGTAACAATCGCAAAACAAACTGAAGATAAAAATGGTGTTGTTGCGGTAGATTTAAGTTTAGATAATTTATTAAAAACAACAAAGTTAATCAATATTGGTAAAAAAGGCTATGCTTTCATTTTAGATGGGAAACAAAAAATAATTGCTCACCCTCAAGAAAAATCGGGTGACAAGGCAGATGATTCTTGGGCAAAGAAAATATACGAAGATAACCATGGCACTTTTTCATACACTTATGGTGGTAGTGAAAAGAAAATGGTATTTGCCACAAACTTAAAAACAGGTTGGAAAATTGCTGGGACGATGTACTCAAATGAAGTAATTGAGGCTGCTCAACCTGTATTTTATAATATGTTAATTGTAATGTTTATTTCATTAGTTGTAGGCGGAGCGCTTATTTATTTCGTGACACTTTCTATTACAAAACCTTTAAAACAATTAGTTATCACTTCTAAAGAAATAAGCGAAGGGGATTTAACTCAAACGATTCAAATATATTCAAATGATGAAATTGGGCAACTTGCGAAAGGTTTTAATGAGATGACTCATTCACTACGTACATTAATTGGAAGAATTAATACTTCAGCAGGGCATGTTGCAGCTGCATCTGAAGAGTTAACAGCAAGTGTGAGACAAGCGAGTGAAGCGACTGAACAAATTACATCAGCAATGGATGAAATATCAAGTGGTGCAACGACGCAAACAGCAAGCGTAGAAAATGGTGCTATGTTACTGTTTGATGTAACAGAAGGGATTCAGCACGTAGCAAATAGTTCATTATCTATTAATTCTGCTTCTGCTCATACACGTGAAAAAGCAGAAGATGGCGGAAAACTAGTAGGAAAAACAGTAAATCAAATGCAGTCTATTGCGGAATCTGTTTCGCAATCAGATGCAGTTATTCAGTTATTAAATAATAAATCAAAGCAAATTGGTGATATTTTAGAAGTCATTCAAAATATTGCAGATCAAACAAACCTGCTAGCATTAAATGCAGCAATTGAGGCTGCAAGAGCTGGTGAGCATGGAAGAGGCTTTGCAATTGTTGCTGATGAAGTACGAAAATTAGCAGAACAATCTAGTGTATCATCAAGTGAAATTAGTAAATTAATTTGTGAAATACAAGATGATATGAGTAAGACAGTAAAATCTATGAATAATGTAAATGAAGAAGTTCAATCTGGACTTGTTATTGCAAATGAAACAAAACAAAATTTCACTGAGATTTTACAATCTACAAATGAAATTGCTGATCAAATTAAAACGATGGTTGAAACGGCTAATGGAATGTCAAAAGGTGCAAATGAAGTATCTATTTCAGTTGGCCAAATTGCAATGACAGCACAAAATAACGCGACGAGTACACAAAGTGTTGCAGCGTCAGCTGAGGAGCAGTTAGCTTCCATGGAAGAAATTAGTTCTGCGGCTGGTACACTATCTCAAATGGCTGAAGAGTTACAAGTGTTAATTGAAAGATTTAAAGTATAAAAAGGGGAGGCTGTCTCAAAATAGCATTAGTGCTATTAGAGGCAGTCTTTTTAGCCGATAAACGGATTATTGTGGGCTTATATATAGGGAATATCAATGATTAGAGGTTCAATTTATTAAATATTTGTCGAAAAATAGAGGGATTTGTTAAGTGTGTGTATAATGAATATTGTATAGATTACATATAAAGGAGATTATTATGGGAGTGTATTGGGGAACGAAAAGACATTCTTGGCTTAGTTATGTCTCGTTTTGGTTAAGTATTTTATTCTTTGCTGTTTTTGTAACTGAAGTGTTTGTATTTAAAACACTTTCAAATAGTTCATTACAAATCGTTAAATATTTTTATTTGATATTTGTCCCATTAAATATCATTCTTAGTTTGAGATTATTATCTAAGAAGAATGAAAAGAAAGTATTACCGATTTTTAGTTTAATTGTCTCGCTATTATTTTCCAGTTTAATTATAGTATTAGCATTAGTAGCTGCAGGAAAAGTCTTTTGAGGAGAGTGATATAAATCACTCTTCTTTTGTGTGAAATTTTTAGATTTATAAGTAGTGTGAAGGAAATAAGGAAAGTGATAAGTTATCAGTAAAGGGACGTACTAGTTAGTAGAAAATGAATCGAAAATACTATATGTCTTGTAGGTGTTTATAAAGCAAATGAATGCGGTAAGATTCGTGAAATATGGTACAATAAACATGGATAGTGATAGAGATAAAGGGTATATAAAATACTCATCGTTTTTTAGTAAGAGAGGGGTTATCTTATGCTATACGAGGATTTGATGACATTATTCCAAGCTGCTCCGATAGAATTGGATAGAGGCGGCTGGAAATATATAATCCAGGAACAAAATGATAATTTTGAAATTGTTGATGAAATGTTAAAAAAGCAAATGAATGTTGAATTGTATTTTAATGAATATGATGAGGTGAAAATCACTTTATATAAAGATGGAAGCCCCATTACTACAATGCAAAGAATTGCTATTTCAAAAGTTGAGTTAGATGAAGAGGAAGAAGGCATTCAATTCGTATTAGAACGTATGCCAAGTCGAATGATTCGTTTGCAATTAAAGCCATATCTTGCAGTAGAAATGGGGCCGTATTGGGAAGTATGTGAAGAGTGTGAATGAAGATGAAAAACATCCGTATACACGGATGTTTTTTTATGTTTTTTGAAGTTGTTTAAAGGCAATAATCGGTAGTAAAATGATGCTCACCCAACCGATAATAGGGTATAGAATATGAAGTAATTCACTATATCCAATGAAACTAAAGCAATAACTAATTAGTAATATGAAGTAAATAATGTTATTACTTTTCCATCCGGTAATGGATTGCATTTGTTTTGTCATCCCGAACACATTACCAACTAAAGTTGTGAACACTTCACCGAAAATAATAAGAACAAAGAAAAAGTGAAAAGTTGCATTAAATCTTCTTATGACTTCAGCCATTGGGATATTGTATTGATAAAATTGGTCGACTGATAAGATAGCTAAATGGCTGCATAATAAAATTAAAGAAAGTCCTGCACCACCTAAAATTCCACCCCACAAAATGGCTTTTCGATCTTTTACTTCACTGGCTAACGGGACGAGAACGCTTTGGGCGAGCGAAAGATTTAAAGCGACATATGTAATAGGGCTAGTAATCCACTTCATATTCCAGCTCTCTGCAGGAATAGTATTACTAATAGGTGTTGTACTATGGAAAAAGGTTGTAATAGCGAGTCCAATAATAAAGATCATCATTATAGGTACGACAAGTGTATTTACTTCAAAAACACCTTGTAATCCCCGACTCCCAATAATGAGACAGGCGATGACGGTGATGAAAATACCAAGTTGTCTCGGGAGGCGGAGTTGTTCTTCAAATACTGCCCCGGCTCCTGATAACATAACGCTTGTTACACCAAATAATACGAGTAACAGTAATGTGTTTACGACATTTCCAAATACATCCCCAAATAAATATTTGTTAAATTCTTGAGCTGAAAATGCCCCTATTTGTGATGAAAGTAGCATCATCTTTGTGCCGAGCCAAATAAAAAAAAATCCACTTATACATATGCCAATGGTTCCGTAAAATCCGTTCACTGTAAAAAATTCAACAATTTCTCGCCCAGTAGCAAATCCAGCTCCAACGACAGTTCCGATATAAGTAGCAGCGACTTTCTTTGCTACTTGCCATTGTTGATTGTCCATGTTATCCCTCTTTCTTCTATGATGAGCTTGACTTACTATTATGCATATGTGTGAGCTTGGACAATTAGACATATGAAGTAGTTGAAAGAATACATGAATTATATGATATTAGGGAAATATTAAGGTTGTTAAAACTTTGTTACATATAAGCTGTTCATTCAAAAGAGTAGGAAATGTATGGTAAAATGTAATTAGGTTATTAAAAGATAATAATTATAAAAATGCTAAGAGGAGTGGATTGTATGAGTACGAAAACAAATGTTGTTGAAGTATTAAACAAGCAGGTAGCAAACTGGAATGTGTTATATGTGAAACTGCATAATTATCACTGGTATGTGACAGGACCACACTTCTTTACATTACATGAGAAATTTGAAGAGTTTTATAATGAAGCAGGGACTTACATTGATGAGTTAGCAGAACGTATTTTAGCGCTAGAAGGAAAACCGTTAGCGACAATGAAAGAATATCTAGCAACTTCTACTGTGAGTGAAGGGACAAGCAAAGAGCCTGCAGAAGAAATGGTACAAACTTTAGTAAATGATTTTTCTGCACTCATTCAAGAATTGAAAGAAGGTATGGAAGTAGCGGATGAAGCTGGTGATGAAACATCTGCTGATATGCTATTAGCAATTCATACGACATTAGAACAACATGTGTGGATGTTAAGTGCATTCTTAAAATAAATATAAATGGATTAAAGAAAAACTCTATTGAAAAATTCTTTCAATAGAGTTTTTTATGATTTTTCAGTTTCCTTTTATGCTATAATATAGTAAAAAGGAGGCGATGCGATGTTTCGCTTTTTCAGAACTGGAAAAGAAGAGCGGGAAATTACGAAAGACGAATTAGAACAAGCGATGGCTAAGTTTCTAGAAACGAATGCTAATATCGTTTATACAGTATTAGTAAATGATGATTACACAGTAAATTATGATTTATTAAAGCCCTATTTACCTGCATTTCCAACCAATTTTTTTCTTATTACGAAGGAAACGCTTGAGGTATTTGAGCATACAGAAGAAAATTTACACCTAGTTAAAGAAATTGATATCGTACAAAAGGCCGTAGATCAATATGTAACAGAAAAAGAAATGTTCCCAATTGTTGAAGATAGCGAAGATCGCCTCATATGTGGAATGAAGCTAGGACCATATTTAAATCGTATATTAAAAAGAAATTTATATATTTCAGAAAAACATTATTTAGTTTCAAGTAAACCAGATAAGAAAAAAAAGAATACTGGGTAGATGTTATTAGAACAACAATAATATATTGTTGTCTTTTTTTTGTTTTTAAAATATCGATTTTTCAGTTTGTTTAACTTTATACTATAACTAGTGGATAGGAAGGAGTGGTGTATTATGCGTATACATACATTAATTATTAAATATCATTCTGAAAATCAGGTATTGTTAAGGTGAATTATAGAATTTTACTACTTATACCGTGACCCAAGAATGATAGGATGATTGGAGAAAAAATATTATAAAAGGTTACGGGGGATTTCTATATGAAAAATAGTATGACTTATATTCAATTATTAAATGAAACGCTGGATTGTTATGCAAAAAAAGGGAGTTTTGAAGCGTACACTTATATAATGGAGCATGCTAAAGGTGTAGTGGGTAATGAAGCACAAATATATAACTTTAAATATGCGCTAGCAAGTGCAGCAGGACTTGAAGAAGAAGCGTTGCACTTAATGAAGAAAGCAATTATAGAAAATGGGTTTTGGTACGGAAGTGAGTATTTAATTTCCGATGATGATTTAAAACCATTACATAAATTTGAAGAGTTTCATAGAATGGTTCAATTATGTAAAGAAAGAGAAGAATTAGCAAAGAAGTTGGAACAAGCAGACGTGAAATATATATACAGCAAACAAAATGAAAATCTATTAATAACAATGCATGGGGATCAAGAAAATATAAAAATAGTAGAACCTTATTGGCATTTAGATTTGGAACGAAATTATATGTTAGTGTTTCCTCAATCGTCTCAAACTCAATTTTCAGATGGATATGTTTGGGATAATGTCGAAAGAGGAAGAGAAGAGTTAAAAGGACATTACAATAAGATTATGTTGAGTAATACATTTGAAAACATTATCATTGGTGGATTTTCTGCTGGGACAAGAGTAGCACTACATTCCATGTTACAAGGTGAAATAGAAGTGAACGGTTTTATTTTTGTGGCACCATGGCTCCCGGAAATGGAAGAATGGGAAGAAATGATTGGAATATTACATGATAAAAGCATAAAAGGATATATAATATGTGGGGATCAAGATGAAGATTGTTTCGAATGTACACAGCAATTTGTAAAGTTATTAAAGGATAAAAATATAGAATATAAGTATAAAGTGGTACCTAACTTAAATCATGATTATCCTCATAATTTTGATGAGTTATTAAAGGAAGCTATTGAATATATAGGAAGCAAAAACAATTGATTGGTAGTAAGAAAAGGAGATGCATCATATGTGATGCATCTCCTTTTCGTTATTATAAATTAAAAGTGTCTGCCAATAAGCGATAAGAGTTTAATTTATCTTCAAATTGATGAGTGATTGTGACAATCATAAACTCTTCAGCATTGTATGCTTTACTTAAGTTTAATATTTGTTCTTTTACAGAAGACGGATCGCCGACGATCATACGTTGACGATTTTCTTTAATACGAAATAGGTCATAAGCACTATACGAATAATTTTGAGCAGTTTCGATAGATGGGGTTCCAGTAGTCCGTTTTCCTTGTTCTAATAATAAAATCGATAAATCAAGGCTGGATGCTATCTTCTCCGCCTCTTCGTTTGTTTCTCCGCAAATAACAAAAATAGAGACAATTGATTTTGGTTTATCACCTAAATAGGATGGTTGGAACTGTTCTTGATAAGCCTTCATTACTTCAGGTCCACCATATCCGTTAATGAACTGTGCAAATGCAAAGGAAGCGCCTTGCTTTGCGGCAATCATTGCACTTTCCCCGCTAGAACCAAGCATCCACATTTCAGGAGATGTTGTGATAACTGGAGTAGCCTTTAAATTTGCATAATGATGGTTTTCTGGTACTTGATCATGTAAGTACATAGCAACATCTGCAATTTGTTCTGGATATTGATCAAGTGAGACCATTTTACCTTCTTGAAGTGCGCGAGTTGCTATCGGCATACCACCAGGCGCTCTACCAACACCAAGGTCAATACGGTTTGGATAAAGTGCCTCTAAAACGCGGAAATTCTCGGCAACTTTATATGGACTATAGTGTGGCAACATAACACCACCCGAACCAACTCTAATACGATTCGTTTTTGCTGCAATATGTGAAATGAGTATTTCTGGACTTGAGCCTGCTAGGCTTACAGAATTATGGTGCTCGGATACCCAAAAACGTGTAAATCCTAGTTTTTCAACTTCTTGTGCAAGTGTTACTGTATTTGAAAAAGCTTCAGTTGCTGTGCTGCCATCAGAAATAGGTGATTGGTCTAATACACTTAATTTGATCATAGAATATACCTCGCAATCTTAATGTACATTCTATTATATATTTACTTACGAAAAATGCGTAGTGAAATGCTCACACAAAAAGGGGGATGATAATATATCCACTTTTAACGAGAAAACCCTCGTTCATAATGATTCATTTCGACTAAGTTTAATATATATTCGTAGTTATCAATCTCAAGTTTTATTTGTTCACGTTCTTTTTCAGATAATTTCATATTACTAAGTTGTTTGCATAGGTGTTGTTTCTTTAATTCTAAATGCTTTTTTGTAGCGTGGTAATCATAAGTATGTTTCATTTTCAACCACTCCTTCTTTGCAGTTGCTATATTATACGAAGCATGAAGAAATGTGAGAGTTATACCTTATGTACTTTTAGTGAATATTCCAATTGCTATGGTGTTATGTTTAAGGGGATTTATGAATAAAATGCACTAAACCACTAATGCCCATAAAAGCCCGATTGGTTCAACTAATAATCAGTGGGGGATGAACACCCCCCACTGATTATAGTTTCACTTTATGAAGTAAGGGGTGGAATTGTGCAGAAAGATATAATGTATAACAGTGAGATGGATGAAACGTTAAAAGTTATAGATAAGGGATTGAAGAAGGCGACAAGTCCGAAACAAATTATTGTAGTAGGGGCTGGTATGGCTGGCTTGGTTTCGGCATCTTTATTAAAGGCCGCAGGACATGAAGTGAAGATTTTTGAAGCAAACAACCGTGTAGGTGGCCGCATAGAGACGGTTAGAATGGAAGATACCGGATTATATTTAGATGTTGGAGCGATGAGAATTCCGTATGCGCATACATTAACGATGGCATATATAAGAAAGTTTGAGCTACAAGTGAGTCCTTTTATTAATAGGAGTGAAACTGACATCATTTACGTAAATGGTCGGAAAACGACGTTGAAACAATATGAAAAGGACCCAAGTATTTTAAAGTACCCTGTGGAAATGAATGAGGTGGGAAAAACGTCTGAGGAACTATTATTATTAGCGGTACAACCAATTATAAATTTCATTAAAAGAAATCCCGAAAAAAATTGGGATATTGTAGTGAAAGATTTTGGGAGATACTCTACAGGACAGTTTTTAAAGTATCACCCTTATCAATATAATACGTATTTTTCACCAGTAACGATTGAGATGATTGGTGTTCTATTAGATTTAGAAGGCTTTTTGGAAAGGTCATTCGTTGAGACGTTACGCTTTTTATATATTATGCAAGAGGAGAGCGGATTTTGTGAAATAATAGGCGGGAACGATAGATTACCGAAGTCTTTTTTATCACAATTAGAAGAAAATATTATATATAATCAAAAATTAATGAAGTTACATCAACACGATAATGGTGTGACGGCTTACTATCGGAATGAGGAAACTTTTGAATATAGTAGTATAACAGGTGATTTAGTTATTGTTACAATTCCATTTTCGACAATGCGTTTTGTGGAAGTAGATCCATTTGATTCTATATCTCATGCGAAATGGAAAGCGATTCGTGAATTGCATTATATGCCAGCGACAAAAATAGGAATTCAATTTAAAAGCCGATTTTGGGAAGAACAAGGGCAATTAGGAGGGAGAATTATAACAGATCTTCCTATACGATATGCGTATTATCCAAGTCATGGAATCGGTTCAAAAGGACCGGCCATTATGCTTGGGAGTTATACGTGGTCATACGATGCATTACTATGGGATGGTTTATCAAAAGGAGATCGTATCTATTACACATTACAAAATTTAGCAACAATATTAGGTGGTCAAGTATATGATGAGTTCATGTCTGGAATATCAAAGAGTTGGACATTAGATCCATATGCGCTTGGAGGATTTGCACTATTTCAAGCTGGCCAAGAATCAGAATTACAGCCAGTCATTGTAAAACCTGAGGGGAGAATATATTTTGCTGGTGATCATACAACGCTGTATCACGGATGGATTCAAGGTGCAATTGAATCTGGAGTTCGTGTAGCGATGGAAGTAAATGATTAAAAAGTTTAAAATTCAGAAATTTCTTTACTATATAACTTGAGATGGATATTATTATATATAAAAGAATTATAGGGAGTGTTTACAGTGAATCCGTTATTATTCGATTTTCCTTCTGAATTTTATACTGACAGGCTTTTTATTCGAATGCCAAAACCAGGTGATGGTAAAGTTGTATATGACGCAATTCAAGCTTCAATACAAGAATTAAAACCTTGGATGGTCTTTGCACAAAAAGAGCAAACAGAGGAAGAAATAGAAGAGAGTATTAGAAAATCGCATATTCAATTTTTGCAGCGTGAGGATTTGAGATTACTAGTTTTTTCGAAAGAAAAAGGTGAATTTGTTGCATCTGCCGGATTACATCGTATTAATTGGGATATACCTCAATTTGAAATCGGGTATTGGATTGATTCAAGGTTTAGTGGAAAGGGCTATATGGTAGAGGCTGCAAAAGGTATAACAGATTATGCTTTCACTGAATTGAAAGCAAACCGCGTAGAAATTCGATGCGATTCTCTAAATAAGAAGAGTAGAGCGATACCTGAGAAATTAGGCTTTAAATTAGAGGGTACTTTAGAAAGTGCGAGTGTTGCGGTGGATGGAAATGGATTAAGGGATATGTGTGTATTTGCAATGACGAGAAATACATATGAAAAAGAAGAGCTGTAAAGAAACAGCTCTTCTTTTTGTGTATTATGGTACAGGATGTCCATTAGAGCTTTCGAAAATTGTAAACCATTGTTGGCGGTCTAAGTTAACTTTTGTAGCAAGAGCGGCTGTTTTTACACGATCTAATTTACCAGATCCAACGATCGGCATCATGTTAGCTGGATGAGCAAGTAACCATGCATACATAACAGTATCGATGCTAGTAACACCTAGTTCAGTAGCAATTTTTTGTAAAGTTTCACGTACACGTATGGCACGTTCTGATTGACCAGTAAAGATTTCACCACCAGCAAGAGGTGACCAAATCATTGGATTGATTCGTTTTTCTTGGCATAAATCAATCGTACCTTTTTCAAAATGCTCAAGCTGCATCGCAGATACTTCAATTTGATTTGTAATGAGCGGGAAATCTAAATACGAACTTAACATATTAAATTGTGAAGGTAAGAAGTTAGATACACCGAAGTGACGAACTTTGCCTTCTTGCTTTAAGCGTGAGAACGCTTCTGCCACTTCGGTTGGATCCATAAATGGATCTGGGCGATGGATGAGCAATACATCAATATAATCTGTATGTAAGTTTTGTAATGAATCTTCCGTGCTTTTTATTATATGTTCAGCACTCGTATTGTAGTGAGCAACATATCGCTCTGGAAATTTAGGTGATGGGGGAGCGATTCCACATTTAGTGATGATTTGCATATTTTCGCGTAAGGAAGGCTTTAATTGTAACGCTTCTCCAAACAATCCTTCACACGTATATCCACCATAAATATCAGCGTGATCGAAAGTAGTAATCCCCATATCCATACAGTCTTCAATAAAAGAAAGTAGCTCTTGCTTTGTCATATTCCATTCTGCTAAACGCCAAAAACCTTGAATAATACGAGAAAATTCTAGCGTTTCGGCCATTTGAACTCGTTCCACTATAAGTACCCCCTATATGAATGAATAATATTTTTGAAAAGGCTTTCTTGCTACGTATTATTATATAGTTACAGGGTCGTACATACAATAAATATGTTTTGCTACAAAAACGATTTTCTCTATATGCTATAATGTAGAAACATAGAGCTATAAGGAGATGTACGAAATGATTCCAGTAACAATATTAACTGGTTTTCTTGGATCAGGGAAAACGACATTATTAAATCGTATTTTATCAGAAGATCACGGTAAGAAATTAGCGGTAATTGTAAATGAAATCGGGCAAATTGGTATTGATAATCAATTGATTATGAATGTTGAAGAAGAAATTATGGAAATGACAAACGGTTGTTTATGTTGTACTGTACGTGAAGATTTACTCGTTGCTTTAAAACAATTACTGGATGTGAAAGCAGAAGGGAAAATGGATTTTGATGGTTTAGTAATTGAAACGACTGGACTTGCAAATCCAGGTCCGATTATTCAAACATTCTTTTTAGATCCTGTTATTCAATCTGCATACCAAATTAACGGTGTTGTAACAGTAGTAGATAGTTACCATATACATAAACATTTTGAAAAGGGACTAGAAGCGAAGGAACAAATTGCATTTGCTGATGTAGTGTTGGTGAATAAATTAGATTTAATTGAAGAAAGTGAGAAAGAAAATCTTTTGAATGAACTGCAAGGAATTAATCCGACTGCAAAGTTAATCGAGGCGACTAACTGTGATGTGGATATTCCATCACTACTACAAATACAAACGTTTAAAACGAAAGATACGTTACAAATTTACCCACATAAAGAGCATAATCATTTAGAAGGTGTAAAATCGTTTGTACTACGTGAAGAACGTCCGTTAGATTTACAAAAACTGAATGAGTGGATGTCAGCTGTCGTTCAAGAGCTAGGGGAGTATTTATATCGTTACAAAGGAATTTTATCGATTGATGGAGTAGATAAACGTATCGTTTTCCAAGGTGTGCATACACTGTTTGCCGCTTCGTACGATAGAGAGTGGCAAGAGGGCGAAGAGCGAGTAAGTGAAGTAGTGTTTATCGGAAAAGATATTAATAAAGAATGGTTCCAAGAACATTTCAGGGAGTGTGTGAAGTAAGCCTGCATAATTGCAGGTTTATTTTTTATACTTTGCTGAGCACTTCGTTGAAAGAATACTAGATCGCAAAAATGGAGGATATAAGGGGAAGAAACTAAAAATAGAAATAACATTGATAAGTGTATAATAAAAAGCCTGTTGTCACAGGCTTGTATTTTCATCTATTAGTAATTCCATTACAACACCTACAACTGGGCCTTCGTCATCAATATCACCATTTAAACGGAAGCCAAATGACTCATATAGTCCCATTGCGAGTTTGTTGTCAGGATGTAAACTTAAATAAATTATTTTACATTCAAATTTTTCTTGTAAGAATTGAATGAGTATGCGAAGGAAACGTTTTGCGTATCCTTTTCCTTGGTATTGTTGATCAATCATAAAGCGATCTAACCAGACACTTTTACGTTTTTCCCAATACCATCCATACATTGCATACCCTACAAGTGTTTCTCCATCATATAAACCTACTGACGTTCCGTTTCCTTCAAATAATGATTCTGCTAAAGAAAACGCATTGCTTTCAATAAATTGCTGCTGGTCTTTTGCGACGTTTAAAGCAGCTACTGAACGCCAATTTTTTGCTGTTACTTCACTAATGTGAAGAGTCATAATTCCAACTCACCTTCTAAATTAATATAGCTTAAAAGCTAATATGGATAATTTTACTTGTTATTTTGGTCAAGTCAAGTGAGAACAAACAAAAAAGAAGCTGAATGGCATATTCAGCTTCTTATAAAGTGAAACTTTAATCAGTGGGGGTTGTTCATCCTCCACTGATTATCATCCCGCACCAATCGGGCGTTTACTGCCCGTTAATACGGGATAAAAAGTTGATTAGTTAGTAGCTTCTTTTAATGTATTCACGTTTTCTTCCATTAAAGTAAAGTAATCTTTATTGTTCTTAGCATCATCTTCAGAAATAGTAGCAAGGTGATTTAAACGTAAAATTTTTGTACCAGTTTCTTGTTGAATCACTGATGCTACTTTTGGAGTGGAGAATGTTTCAAATAAAATATATTTTAGACCGTGCTCTTTTACTGTTTTTGTAATGTCAGCCAGCTGTTTTTGAGATGGTTCATCAGATGCTGAAATTCCAGCGATTGGGATTTGTTTTAAACCGTATCGTTGTTCCCAGTAGCCATAAGCTGCGTGTGAAACTAATATTTCTTTCGTTTTTGCATTTGCAACGACAGCTTTAAATTGATCATCTAAATCAGTAAATTTTGTTTGTAGTGCTGCAAAGTTTTTTTCGAACTCTTTTTTATGTTCAGGCTGTAATTCTACAAGTGCATTTTTAATTTTTTCTGCTTGTTTCATCGCAAGAGTAGGATCTATCCAAACGTGTGGGTCTTTATCATGATGATGTTCATCTTCTTTATGACCGTCTCCATGATCGTGCTGCTCTTCTTCAGATGAAGCACGAAGTTCGATATCTTTAGATGCATTTACAATTTTTACATTTTCTTTTTTTAATGATTTTTCCATCTTTTCGGCAAATGGTTCTAATTCTGCGCCGTTATAAACAAATAAATCGGCTTTCGCAACTTGTACAGTCTGCTTTTGACTTGGTTCAAATGTATGAGAATCCGCACCAGGTGGGTAAATTGTTTCTACATTTACATAATCACCACCGATTTTTTTTGCAAAGTCAGCGAGTGGAAAAATGGTTGTATAAACAGAAAGTTTCCCATCTTTTTTCGCTGCACTTTCTTTGTTGTTAGAACATCCAGCAAAGATGAGTGTGAAAATAAGTATAAATGAAAATAGAGCTAATTTTTTAGGCATATAATTCTCCTCTTTTCTTTTTACAATTATATTTTCTCCAAATATGAGAAGAAAATATCGTTTTAATGCAAAACGTAATAATTACGTTTTAGTTCGCGAACCTAGTATAATACATCTTTATGAAAGTTGCAATAAATAATAATCATTACGATTTGATTTTGTTATAAATTTGTCAAAAAGAAAGGTATTAATTTTTATTATTAGTGCATATGTGACAATGTTACTTTCATATATTGGGAGGGAGCAGAAAAAAGGGGATGAGTGCTTGGGTTACTTCATGGAGGCCATCTTATTAATACTTGCGGTCGTTTTGCCATTATCTTTTGTTTTAATTTTTTTAAGGAGATTAATAAGTAATTTAGGAGATGCTACAACAATAACGAAATTACCAATGGAAGAAAAAGAAAAGAAAAAAGAGTAAGTAAAGCACTATGCGTACGCATAGTGCTTTACTTATGGTAAAATGGGAGAATGGAAACTCCTGTTAGCGACGAATAGCTATAGGGGAGAATAGTAAATAAAGAGGTATACACATATATGAATAAGCGAACAGCGTTAGTACTTGGTGCAAGTGGGTTAGTTGGACAAGAAATAACGCGACTATTACTTGACTCAGATTACTACGATTCGGTTACTATTTTTGTAAGGGAACCATTACAATTACAACATGAGAAATTACAGCAGAAACAGGTGGATTTTTCAGTGTTAGAGGAATATAAAGAATTTTTTGCAGTAGATGATGTATTCAGTTGTTTAGGGACAACGATAAAAAAAGCGAAGTCGAAGGCGAATTTTAAAAAAGTAGATTATGAATATACATTGCGAGCTGCTTGCTTAGCTGAAAAACAAGGCGTGCAAAATTTTCTTGTTATTTCATCAATGGGAGCGAAACCTAAATCATTCTTCTTTTACTCGCAAGTGAAGGGGAGGATGGAAGAGGAACTGAAAAAGCTAGTTATTGGTGGCATACACATTTTTAGGCCTTCATTATTAGTAGGAAATCGACAAGAATATCGTTTTGGAGAAAGAATGGCTGAGAAATTATCTCGTATTCTTCCGTTTATATTTAAAGGAGCCTTTAAAAAGTACAAACCAATTTCAGCTAAAGATGTGGCGAAAGGAATGTATATAACGGCGCTACGAGAGGAATCGGGTATCCATATTTATAATTCAAATGAAATTACAACGATAGAATAAATAAAACCGAGAAGAATGACTTCTCGGTTTTATTTATTAGTTTTAATGTTTCCAGGTGCTCGTCGGTACTGATATGGTTCTTGTAATTCAAAGCCTAGTTCATTGGCGGCTATTCTTGGGAAGTATGGATTGCGAAGTAACTCACGTCCAATAAAAATTAAATCTGCCTCGTTAGTTTTTAAAATTTGCTCTGCTTGTGATCCAGTTGTAATTAATCCTACTGCGCCTGTTGCAATGTTAATATGTTCCCTAATATGTTTAGCATATTGTACTTGATACCCAGGATACACATCAATATGTGCTGGTACAACAGCACCGGAACTACAATCGATTAAATCGACCCCCTGTTCTTTCATCCATCCTGTATACTGTACATAATCTTGAACCGTTAACCCGTCAGGATGATAATCATTTGCCGAAATACGAACAAATAACGGCCCGTTCCAAACTTCATTTACAGAGTCAATGATTTCACGTAAGAAACGATAGCGATTTTCAGGTGAGCCCCCGTATTCATCAGTCCGCTTATTGGAAAGTGGAGAAAGAAATTCATTAATAAGATAACCGTGAGCGCCGTGTAATTCAATAATGTCAAATCCCGCTTGTTTAGAGCGGAAAGCTGCTTTTTGAAAAGCAGAAACAGTTTCATTAATTTGCTGTTTATTCATTTCTACTGGTATTTTCATTCTGTCGCTAAATGGAACTGCTGAGGGGGCGAAAGCGTCTGTTTCTAATTCAGCCTTTCTTCCGGCATGAGCGAGTTGAATGGCTGCTTTTGCACCGTTATCATGTATAAAAGTTGTCGTTTTATGTAAGCCTTCAATTAGAATGTCATCCCAAATGCCTAGGTCTTTGTTAGAAATTCGTCCTTCAGGTAACACAGCTGTTGCTTCAATCATAACTAGACCTACTTGACCAGCGGCCCTGGTTCCGTAATGGACGAGATGAAAATTAGTTACTTGGCCATCCTCATTCTCTGATGAATACATGCACATAGGCGACATAACGATACGGTTTTTTAGTGTAACGTCCTTAATTGTATAGGGTGAAAAAAGTTGGGAATGCATCAAATAACCTCCTTGATTGAATTTTCTTACATTGTATCATTCTCTTTTTTGTTTCCCTAACAAAACGCTTATACGAAAAATTTTGTCTATTCGTGTTACAATGGCTAATATGAAATGAATTGGAGGATGACATATGTATCAGGCTTATTATGAAAGTGAATTAGGTTTGCTGGAAATTACAGCGAATGATAAAGGAATTACGTCTGTTATATTTGTTGATGAACGACAAGAAGAACGTACAAATGAAATGATAGATCAGTGTATAAATGAGCTAGAGGAATATTTTAAGGGGGAAAGAAAAGAGTTCACGGTTCCGTTGTCTGCTGAGGGGACATTATTTCAAAAAAATGTATGGGATGCGCTCTATACTATTCCATACGGCGTAAGTGCTTCATATTTAGATATTGCGGAGAAGGTCGGCAATACAAAAGCTGTACGAGCGATAGGAGGAGCAAATAGCCGGAATCCAATTTCAATTATCGTTCCATGTCACCGTGTAATAGGAAAGAGTGGAAAGCTTGTTGGGTATGCGGGTGGTTTATGGAGGAAAGAGTGGTTATTGAAGCATGAAGGTATTTTAAAATGAAGTGTGGATGGAAAGAGGGATCGTTTTGAAATGTATAAATTGTGGGCGACCTTGTACTAATGATCAGTTAAATTGTGCAAATTGTCAACGGAATTTGCATAATGAACAAGGGGAAAGTAGCTCGTTAATAGACAAAGAATTAGAAGTATATGTAGGGAGACAATATCCGTATTACAAAAGAAAATGGGAGCTTGAGAACAAGCGAATTGCTAGGTGGAGCTGGAATGGTTTGGCTACTATTTTCAATGTAGGTTGGCTTGGATATCGTAAGCATTATTTACCTGCTGCTTTATTTATACTGTTATTAGTAGCATGTGATGCGTTTTCTTATTATATGGGGTTCAATGTAGCATTGCCAATCATTAATATGGTGCCTCTTACGTTTTTATTACTCGTTTTTATTCTATTTGGGATGGGGATTTTTGCGAATGGATTATATTATCAATTTGCAGAAAGGCGAATATATCGAATAAAAGCACGGGGAATTAAAGATGAATCGGTTGAAAATTATCTCATCCGTGATAGTGGTGGAACGAGTAAAATGGGAGCAACAATCGTAACTATTTTAGCAGTTGCTAGCATTCTTTTAAGCCATTTCTTTTTTCCAACTGATCGAGATATTATACAAAAAGTACGTACAAGCTCGCTTTATGAATATCCATTCTTTTCGATTGGTGAATCGTTTGAAAGTTATTTTCAAAATTCAGGTTGGATATATTATCGTGGATCGGAAGGTATGGAATTAGTAGAATTTCAAGGATACAGCCCAGGGATGCCAAGACAAAAAGTTACAATTCAATTTATTGTTGATTATAAATTGAGTGAAATTGAACCATACTCCCTTATGATTAATGGTGAATCTAAAAATGAAGAAGAATTTTTGAAGATGATGGAAGAAATATTTAAGGTTCAAAATCCGTTTGAAATAGAGGATGGATTGCAAGTAAAACTGATAGAAAAAGAAGCGGATGGAAAGAACTTTCTATCTGCTTCTTTTTTTGTGTGTGAAAAATAATATTTGAAATAATCTGAATTTTTTGTATAATAATATGTATTATACTGGATTTCATTTATACATATAGATTGGGGGAAGGAAGAATGAAGAGAAAGGTAACAACGATTGCTGCAGTTGCATTATCAACTAGTGTATTGGTTGCAGGTTGCGGAAATGGGGAGAAGGCATCTACAACAAAGAAAGAAGCAGGTAAGGGAGTAGCGGATAAGCAAGTATTAAACTTACTAGAAACAGCAGAAATTCCTTCAATGGATACATCAAAATCAACGGACTCTGTATCATTCAGGGCCTTTGTAAATGCAATGGAAGGGCTATATCGTTTAGATAAGGATAATAAGCCAACGCCAGGTATGGCAAAAGATGTGAAGATTAGTGAGGATAAAACGACGTATACATTTCAATTAAGAGATGCAAAGTGGTCTAATGGCGATCCAGTTCGAGCGCAAGACTTTGTATATGCATGGCAACGTGCATTAGATAAAGCAACGGCAGCTGAGTATGCATTCATTTTATTTGATGTGAAAAATGCACAGAAAGTAAATAAAGGAGAATTACCGCTAGATCAATTAGGAGTGAAAGCGAAGGATGATAAAACATTAGTAGTAGAATTAGAACAACCAGCACCATATTTCCTTGAGCTGACTTCATTCCCAACATTTTTCCCTTTAAATGAAAAATATGTGAAAGAACAAGGCGATAAATATGCATTAGAAGCAGATAAACTATTATACAATGGACCATTTACTATGAGTCAATGGAAACATGAACAAAGTTATCAGTTAAAGAAAAACCCTAATTATTGGGATAAAGATACTGTAAAGTTAGAAGAAATTAATGTAAGTATTGTGAAGGAAACGAGCACAGGAGTAAATTTATATGATAGTGATCAAGCAGATCGAGTTATTTTAAGTTCTGAATTTGTTGATAAATATAAAAAGAATAAGCCAGATGAATTTAAAACGAAGTTAGATCCGCGTATGTATTTCTTGCGCTTTAACCAAAAAAATGCAACATTTAAAAACCAAAAAGTACGTGAAGCAATTGATCTGGCATATGATAAAAAAGGAATTGCAAATGTTATTTTAAATGACGGATCATTGCCAGCTTATTTCTTAGTACCTGAAAAATTTACGACAGGACCAGATGGGAAAGATTTCCGTTCGGTAAATAAAAATTTCCGTGATAGTAAAGACAATGCAGCAAAAGCAAAAAAATTATGGGAAGAAGCGAAGAAAGAACTTGGTCAAGATACAATTACAGTAGAATTTCTAAATGATGATAACGGTAGCCGTAAAAAAGTGGGAGATTTTATTAAAGAAGAGTTAGAGAAAAATTTACCTGGTATTAAAGTGAATTTGAAACAACAACCATATAAGCAGAAGCTAGAATTAGAAAAGAAATTTGAATATGAATTCTCATTATCCGCATGGAGTCCGGACTATCCAGATCCAATGACTTATATTGATATGTTTGTTACTGGAAGCTCATTTAATGAAATGGATTATTCTAATCCGAAGTATGATGATTTAGTAGCGAAATCAAAAGGTGAGCTATTAAAAGATGACAAAGCACGCTGGAAAGCACTTGCGGAAGCTGAAAAAATCTTAATTGGTCAAGACGCTGCAATCTCACCTACGTATCAGCAAAGTACGGCTTATTTAGAGAAGACATATGTAAAAGGTATCGCTAACCATACGTTTGGTGGAGACTTCAGTTATAAATGGGCATATATTACAAAGAAATAGTATAATAAAAGATGAGTGAATTTTCACTCATCTTTTATTTGTATAAGGGGGAGCTATAGTTGTTAAGGGGAATCAATCATCTTTGTTTTTCAGTGTCCAATTTAGAAAACTCTATTACATTTTACGAGAAAGTATTGGAAGGAGAATTATTAGTCAAGGGGAGAAAACTTGCATATTTTAATATATGTGGAGTATGGATAGCGCTTAATGAAGAAATACATATTCCGAGAAATGAGATTCATCAATCTTATACGCATATTGCGTTTTCTGTTGAACAGAAAGACTTTGAATGTCTACTGCAGCGATTAGAAGAAAACGATGTTGATATTTTACAAGGAAGAGAACGGGATGTAAGGGATTGTGAGTCTATATATTTTCTTGATCCTGATGGACACAAGTTTGAATTTCATTCAGGGACATTGCAAGACCGACTTAATTATTATAGGGAAGAGAAACCTCATATGACATTTTACTAAGGGGGAAAGAAGTTGCATGCACTAGTAATTGGTGGAACAGGAATGTTAAAGAGAGTTTCTGTGTGGCTTTGTGAACAAGGGTTTCATGTTTCTATTATTGGAAGAGATGAAGTGAAATTAGAAAATGTTAAGCGAGAGAGTGCTACACCAGAAAATATCACATGTCTTCCTTTAGATTATCATAATGATAGCGATGTAAAGCTAGCTATTAAAGGTACAATTGAGAGGGATGGCCCAATAACATTAGTAGTTGCATGGGTACATTCGAGTGCTAAGCATGCATTACGACTCATTTGTAATGAGATTGAATTGTCATCGGAAAAGTACAGTTTATTTCATATATTAGGTAGTAGTGCATCGCGTACGAAGTCACAAAAAATAGGTGGGGCATTATGTAGTTATTATAGAATTATATTAGGGTTTATTTTAGAAGATACATATGCAAGATGGCTTACTCATGAAGAGATTGCTGACGGAGTTATAAAGGGAATTGAAAGTAAATGCACAGAATGGATTGTAGGGAGAGTAGAGCCGTGGGAATCGCGGCCAAAATGGTAAGGGGGCATGTGAAATGAAGACAACGGTATATGTAACAAGGCACGGTGAGACAGAATGGAATGTAGCAGGGCGGATGCAAGGACGGAAAAATTCAGCATTAACAGAGAATGGTATGATACAAGCGAAACAATTAGGGGAGCGTATGAAGGATTTACCACTCCATGCCATATATAGTAGTCCAAGCGAAAGAACGCTTCATACTGCTGAATTGATTAGAGGGGAACGCGATCTTCCAATTATAGAAGATGAACGGTTCTATGAAATAAACATGGGGATATGGGAAGGGCAAAAAATTGCTGATTTGGAAATGCAATATCCAGAAGAAGTACATTTATTTTGGAATGAACCACATCTTTTTCAGTCAACATCAGGGGAAAACTTTGCGGCCGTTCATAAAAGAGTAATGGAAGGGATACACTTTCTTTTAGAAAAACATAAAGGAGAAAATATTTTAATAGTTACTCATGCTGCAGCAGCGAAACTACTTGTAGGACATTTTGCAGGTCTTGAAATTCAACATGTATGGGGAGAGCCATTTATGCATAGCGCGAGTCTTAGTGTGATTGAATTTGATGAAGATCTTGGTAAAGTAAAACAATTTGCAGATATAAGTCATTTTCAGTAAACGTAAAAAAGGTCGCAAAGCGACCTTTTTTTGGTGGGCATAAAAAACTAGCAATTACGTTTTTTATACCAGAAGTGATCGAATTTTTTATTCTTGCAAGAAGAAGACTTGTGTCTGCTATCTTTGCAATCGGCCCATTTGTGCCCATCATCATGACAGTCCTTACCATGATCCCACGAATCATCACAAGAACCATGATGGCTATGAGGGAAAAATACACATTTTTTACAGAAACATCGTTTTGTCCAGAAACATTTCTTTTCAAAGCGAACGCATTTTGTAACGAAAGTACATTTTTTCACGCGAGTACGTTTTGTAACTAAAACGCATTCTTTTCTACGAGTAACCTTTGTAACGAAAGTCCATTTTTGAACGCGTACACGAGTACATTTTGTAACAAATGTCCATTTTTTTACATGAGTACATTTTGTAACGAAAGTACAATGTTTCACGCGAGTACATCTTGTTCTTGGACATTTATTCCCTGTTGTACATCTACGCCCTGTTGTACATCTACGCCCTGTTGTACATTTACACCCTGTTGTACATTTATGATGATCATCATCGCAATCAAAAGTACTTGGATCTTGGTGTAAGAAATCCTCCATCCCAGCACTTTTGATTTCTTCAACAGCTTTTCTAATATCACGTTTCATAGAAATCCTCCTTATCGTGTATTAAATTGAACAAGTATTCTTTTTCCTTAACATGATATGAGATTAGGTCTCTTTCTGAACAAGACAAGAGTGTAATTTTATATAAATAGATGATAGCGGATGTATGGACAAGACAAGGCGCATACATTGAATGAAGAGAACAGAGAAGGGATGAGAATATATGCTACCTTCATATGAATTTTTTATTCATCCAATGTACTTAGTGGAAATGAAAAAAGACATTTGGTCAGATAGTCCAGTGCCAGCAAAATTAACATATGGAAAAAAGAAGTATGATATTGATATCGTTTATCGGGGTGCTCATATTCGTGAGTTTGAGAAAAAGTCATATCATGTTCAGTTTTATAAACCGAAAAAATTTCTAGGTGTGCAGGAATTTCATTTAAACTCTGAATTTATGGATCCATCCCTTATTCGTAACAAATTATCATTAGACTTCTTTAATGATATTGGGGTACTTTCACCGAAGTCACAGCATGTGTTTATAAAAATAAATGGTCAAATCCAAGGTGTATATTTACAGTTAGAATCGGTTGATGAAAACTTTTTAAAAAGTAGAGGGTTGCCGAGTGGTTCTATTTATTATGCGATAGATGATGACGCAAATTTTTCTCTAATGAGCGAGAGAGATAAAGATGTTAAAACTGAGCTTTTTGCAGGGTATGAATTTAAATGTTCGAATGAAAATAGTGAAGAGCAACTTAGTGAATTCGTTTTTCAAGCAAATACATTATCGAGGGATGATTATGAAAAAGGGATTGGAAAATACCTTAATGTTGATAAATATTTACGTTGGTTAGCGGGAGTTATTTTGACTCAAAACTTTGATGGTTTTGTTCATAACTATGCACTGTATCATAATGATGAAACAAATTTATTTGAAGTGATACCGTGGGATTACGATGCGACTTGGGGACGGGATGTACAAGGGAGACCGCTTAATCATGAGTACATTCGGATTCAAGGGTATAATACGTTAAGTGCAAGATTGTTAGATATACCTGTATTTAGAAAACAATACCGAAGTATTTTGGAAGAAATATTAGAAGAACAATTTACCGTTTCGTTTATGATGCCGAAAGTAGAAGGTTTGTGTGAATCGATTCGTCCATATTTACTACAAGATCCATATATGAAAGGAAAATTAGAAACATTTGATCAAGAAGCTGATATGATTGATGAATATATAAATAAAAGAAGGAAGTATATACAAGACCACTTACATGAATTGGATTAATTTTGAAAGAGATTGGAACATTATCAATCTCTTTTTTTGTATAATAAAGATGTATCAATTGAATTGACGTAATAGTTACTTAATAAAGAATGGAGATGTGGAAACATGACGATCAAGTGGATTGATTGGGTAAAACAAGTACAATCTATAGCTCAAGCGGGTTTAACGTATTCTAAGGATGTGTATGATATAGAGCGTTTCCAACAATTACGGGATATTTCCATTTCGATGATGTCACATTACACAAAGACAGAATGGGAAGTTGTAGAGAAGTTATTTGCAAGTGGGACAGGCTATCAAACACCTAAAGTTGATATAAGAGCAGTCGTTTTTCAAAATGAAAAGTTATTATTTGTGAAAGAAAAAAGTGATAGGAAATGGGCATTGCCAGGTGGATGGGCTGATATCGGTTATACGCCGACAGAAGTAGCAGCAAAAGAAGTTTTAGAGGAGACGGGTTATGAAGTAGATGATTTTAAGCTACTCGCTATATTTGATAAAGAAAAACATCAACCATCGCCTTCAGCAACGCATGTATATAAGATTTTTATTGGTTGTAATATTGTTGGTGGGGAAAAGAAAGTTAGCATTGAAACAGAAGAAATAGAGTTTTTTGGTGAAGATGAATTGCCGGAGTTATCAATTGCTAGAAATACAGAAGAGCAAATTAAAGAAATGTTTGCCTACATGAAAGATCCGCAGAAAGAAAAAATAATAGATTAATACTGCTTGAATTGTACATATTGTTAAAATGAAGATATTGGCAGATGCCAATCTTTATGTGATAATGGGATGGTATGTGAAGAAAAAAGGAGATAGAAAAGAAAATGTTAGCAAACATAATAGATCAGTTATTGCAATTCTTTGCAAGTCTAGGATACTTTGGAGTAGCGCTAGGTTTAATGATTGAAATTATCCCGAGTGAAATTGTTCTTTCATATGCAGGATTTTTAGTTGCAGAAGGAAAAATTAGTTTTGTCGGAGCTGTTATCGCTGGAACAATTGGTGGTACTTTAGCGCAAATCTTTTTATACTGGCTTGGATACTACGGAGGGCGTCCCGTTGTTGAAAAATACGGGAAATATTTACTTATTAATAAGCATCATCTAGATATTGCAGAAAATTGGTTTAAACGATACGGGGCAGGTGTAATATTCTCTGCACGCTTTATCCCAGTTGTACGTCATGCAATCTCTATTCCGGCAGGACTAGCTAAGATGCCATTAAAACTTTTCACACTGTATACAGTTGTAGCGATTATTCCATGGTCAATACTATTTATATACTTAGGTGAAAAGCTTGGTGGAAATTGGCGACATATTAAAGAGTATGCATCTGATTACACACATTACATAATTATAGGAGCTGTTCTCTTTGTTGCTCTATACTTCGGTTTAAAGTATTTAAAAAAGAAAAAAGCAGCGCGTTAAAGTCAATGATTTTTCATTGGCTTTTTTTATTGTTTCAGTTCTAAAAAAAAGGAGTTGTCCATAATGTGTAATAATAAAGCGTAGCGGGGGAATGTGATGAAAGGATCACCGTTTTTACGTGGAACGATATTTTTAACGATGGCAACGATGATATCTAAAATGTTAGGGTTCATATATGTTATACCATTTACAGCAATGGTAGGTACGAGTGGGTACGTATTATATACGTATGCATACCGCCCTTATACAATTATGCTTAGTATTGCAACGATGGGATTGCCACTTGCCATTTCAAAAATGGTATCAAAATATGATCAATTGAATGATTATCATACGGTTAAAAGAGTATTAAAGAGCGGCATCGTTTTTATGTTTATAATGGGAGTTATTTCATGTTTTACACTATATATATTAGCTCCACATTTAGCTAAACTTGTAATCGATGGAAATGATCAAACCGGGAATAGTATAACTGCGGTCGCAAATAACATTCAAATTGTAAGTTTTGCGCTAATACTTGTACCAGTAATGAGTTTGTTGAGGGGCTTCTTTCAAGGATTTCAATCGATGGGGCCTTCTGCACTAAGTGTAGTTGTTGAGCAATTTTTTCGGGTCTTAACCATTTTAATAGGAAGTTTTGTTGTTTTATATGTTTTAAAAGAGTCTATTTCGCTAGCGGTCGGTATTTCAACGTTTGGTGCATTTATGGGAGCTATAGGTGGATTAACGGTTTTAAGTGCGTATTATGTAAAAAGGAGAAGGCACTTAAAGAAAAAAGAGATGGCAAGTATACAACAAACAACGAAATCTTTTTTCTCGTTATATAGGGAGCTCTTTACATATTCAATACCGTTTGTTGTGGTTGGTTTAGCAATTCCGTTGTATCAGACAATTGATACATTTACAATTAATAAACTACTTATACAAATAGGATATATGCAAGGAGAAGCTGAAAAGATTAATGCGATAATTGGTCTTGTTCAGATGGTTGTACTCATTCCGGTTTCCGTTGCGACCGCTTTTAGTATGTCTCTTGTACCGGAGATGACGAAAGCTTATACAGCAGGAAATGCAAAATTGTTGTACAAACATTTTACGAGGACGAATGTATTAGTAGTAGGGATTACGGTACCAGCCGCAATTGGGATGATGGTATTAGCTAAGCCGGTATATACTCTTTTATTTGGTGCCGGAAATGATCCGGAGATGGGGAGGGTCATTTTACAATACTATGCTCCTGCTTGTATACTATTTTCGCTTTTTACAGTAACAGCTGCGATGTTACAAGGAATTAATCAACAACAGAAAACAGTGCTAGGATTAGTGATTGGCATTATTGTAAAGATAGTTTTAAATATTGTATTGCTACCGTATTTTGATTATGTGAGCTTTATCATTTCAACATATGCTGGCTATACGATTTCAGTCGGCTTTAACTTGTGGATGCTTTCTAAATATGTTATAAAGGCAACATAAGCTTTTTAAAGGCAGAGAACACTCTGTCTTTTTCTATGTTTACAAGATTTTTCTTAAAAAAACGTTTTCAAAATAATTTTTCTATTGAAATTTAATCGTTTGTTCCATATGCTGAAAATAGCGGTTCAAAAACTGTTGTTTAAGTGTGGTAGATTCCTACATGTAAAAAGAATCGGGGTGATAGTATGTTAAATATTTATTTAACAGACCGAAACGGAAAACTACAAGAGATTGAGGAAATGCAAAAGGGCTGCTGGATTAATGTACTTCATCCAACAGAAGAAGAAATTCAGTATCTAGTACAAACTTTAAATGTAGACTTAGATTTCATTAAAGACCCTTTGGATGATGAAGAACGCTCTCGTATTGAAAAGGAAGACAATAATACTTTAATTATCGTGGATATTCCAACAGTCAGACATGATGAAGAAGGAAATTCAATTTATGACACGATTCCAATAGGTATGATTGTAATGCCAGATTGTTTTGTTACTATTTGCTTAGAAGAAAATCCAATTTTTGAACGCTTTATTAATCAACGTATTAAAGAATTTTATACGTTTAAAAAGACGCGCTTCGCACTTCAGCTTTTATATACAATTTCTACTTATTATTTAAGATACTTAAAGCAAATTAATCGAAAAACAATCGATTTAGAGCACCAATTAAATAAGTCGATGAAAAATAAAGAAATTTTCACATTGCTTGGCCTTGAAAAAAGTTTAGTTTACTTTACAACATCATTAAAGGCCAATAAGATTGTAATTCAAAAATTAATGCGAAACAGTACATTTTTGAAAATGTATGAAGACGATCAAGATTTATTAGAAGATGTATTAATCGAAAATAAACAGGCTATTGAAATGGCGGAAATATATAGTCACATTCTAAGTGGAATGATGAATACTTTTAGCTCTGTTATATCGAATAATTTAAACAGTGTTATGAAGCTGTTAACGTCTATTACAATCATTTTATCATTACCAACAATGGTCTCTAGTTTCTTTGGAATGAACGTAAAGGTTCCGTTTGAAGGTGAAGCCCACGGTTTTGTAATTGTACTCATAATATGTGTAACATTATCTTTCACATTAGCTTTTGTTTTCTGGAAGAAACGTTACTTTTAACGATAAGAAAGCTGCTTTAGCATAGTTATAAAACTGTGCTAGAGCAGCTTTTTTGCTATGAAATCTCAATTTTGGAACAGAATATATATTGTAAAATGTAATGTGTATGAAAGGGATGAATTCCGTATAAGCCTTGTCCAATTAATAAAATGGGGTTAAAATTACATATTGTTAATGAAAAGTTGGAGGAAATACATCATGGAATTGTTTCAATTACCGAAAGCATTCCTGCAAATGAATACAATCTTTATCTCAATATTAATCGAGGCACTTCCTTTTGTGCTAATTGGTGTATTTATTTCAGGATTCATTCAAATGTTTGTGACAGAAGATATGGTGGCAAAATGGATGCCGAAAAACCGTTTTCTGTCTGTTTTAATGGCTACTTTTTTAGGTATGATGTTTCCAGGTTGTGAATGTGGAATCGTTCCGATTGTAAGACGGTTAATCGGAAAAGGGGTTCCACCATATGCGGGGATTGCATTTATGTTAACTGGGCCGATTATTAATCCGGTCGTATTATTTGCAACATACGTTGCCTTTGGAAGTAGTATGCACATGGTATGGTATCGTTCTATTGTAGCGATTATCGTAGCAATTATCGTTGGAATTATATTATCATTTATGTTTAAAGAACATCAATTACGAGATGATCACTTCCCAGAAGTGAATCATAAGCGTCCATTACGTAAAAAAATGTGGGATGTATGTACACACGCTGTTGAGGAATTTTTCTCAATGGGGAAATATTTAGTGTTAGGAGCGTTAATTGCTGCTGCAGTTCAAACGTTCGTACAAACATCAACATTGCTTGCTATTGGACAAGGTCCGTTTTCGTCATCAGCTGTTATGATGGGGCTTGCTTTTATTTTATCACTATGTTCAGAGGCGGATGCATTTATTGCTTCTTCGTTCCAAAGTACATTTTCAACAGCGTCACTTGTCGCGTTCCTCGTTTATGGACCGATGGTGGATATTAAAAATATGTTTATGATGCTTGCAACATTTAAAACAAAATTTGTAATTGTCGTGACGGTTACGGTTACACTTGTTGTATATGCAAGCTCACTACTCATTTATGCGATGGGGTGGTAGGTTATGTTTCGAGCATATATATTATTAGGTTTTACAATATTAATTGGACAGCTTCATATTTCCGGTAACATTACGAAGTATATAAATATGAAGTACGCCTATTTATCAAAAACTGCAGCTATTATTTTAGGGTTCTTAACGATTGTACAAATTATTATCGTTTTCCAAAAAGAGCACCAAAAGGAAAAAGAGAAACATGATTGTAGTTGTGATCATAGCCATTGCGGTCATGATCATTCGAAAGATGAGAATACATGGTGGAAAAAAGTATTTTCGTATTCATTGTTCTGTTTTCCAATCATTTCAGGGTTATTTTTCCCGATTGCAACATTAGATTCGGACATTGTTAAAGCAAAAGGATTTCATTTTCCTGTTGCACAAGCGGAAAGTAAAGATCCATTTATGACAAGACAATTCTTAAGACCGGATACGAGTATTTATTACGGGAAAGAAGGATATCGTGGTGTAATGGAAAAAGGGAAGAAAGAGTTTGTTACGAAAGACAATATTGCATTAAAAGATGAGGATTTCCTAAAGGGTATGGAGACAATTTATAATTATCCTGGTGAATTTACTGGTAAAACTTTATCTTTTAAAGGGTTTGTTTTTCGCGATGACTCTTCCAAGAAAGAACAATACTTCTTATTCCGTTTCGGTATTATACATTGCGTAGCGGATTCTGGTGTATATGGTATGTTAGTAAAAAAACCAGAAGGTGTAGAGTGGAAAAATGATGATTGGATTCAGGTAGAAGGCGAAATTTCAACCGAATTTTATCAGCCGTTCCATGCAAATATTCCTGTTTTAGAGGTAACGAAATGGAATAAAGTTGAACAGCCGAAAGAACAATATGTATTTAGAGGAGCCGATTGATAAAATCGGTTCTTTTTTATGGACTAAAAGTTCTAAAAATTGTTAATATTAAACGTGTAGTTCATGAGATGTAGTGTATATTGGGATATTAGGGATAAATAATTAAAGGGGTGATAACAATGACAGAAGTAAAGGGTAAAACAGCTAACGAATCAAGAGTGTTTAAAACGAGCCGAGTATTTCCAACAGATTTAAATGATCATAACACGCTATTTGGTGGAAAGATATTGGCGGAGATGGATATGGTTGCTTCAATTTCAGCAACGAGACACTCGAGAATGGAATGTGTCACAGCGTCTATGGATTGGGTAGATTTCTTACACCCAGTTCGTTCTTCAGATTGTGTTAGTTATGAATCTTTCGTAATTTGGACGGGAAGAACTTCTATGGAGATTTTTGTGAAAGTAGTAGCAGAAGATTTAATTTCAGGTGAAAAACGAGTAGCGGCGACTTCATTCGTTACTTTTGTTGCGCTTAGCAAGGAGAATAATCCAGTTCCTGTACCGCGTGTGATCCCTGAGACAGAAGAGGAGAAAGAATTGCATCGAATTGCTGTGTTACGTGCAGAACAACGCCATATTCGTAAGGCAGAGAGTAGGAAGGTAGCTACACTGTTAACTTTTTGATGAAACATACTTTCCCGGTGGTACTAGTATTGGAGTAGGCTAGGGGATTTTTGAAATGAAAAGCGGACACCTAAAAATAGGTGTCCGCTTTTATAGTTTTTTCATCCGCATATCGTATTACAATAACTGCTTAGCAGAAGCAAGCAGCACCTACGATAATTAAGAGGATAAATAATACGACTAGTAGCGCAAATCCATTACCATGTGCGAAGCCCATTGTTATTTCCTCCTTTTATTTTAAGATACAACATAGAATATGCAAATGAGCTCCTGTTTGATATGGTCGTATATCATGCAATGACATATTTTTTGAATGGTAATGTTAAAAAAAAGGAAAGATATAGGAATAACAGTATTTAGAGAAAGGGACATATCCATGAAGCACTTTTTAATTGTAATACTTTGTTTTATAGGTGTATTCATATGGATGAACATCGATGTGGAAATGGGGAAGAAAATGGCTAGTGGATATGAATTAGAAAAAATTCGATTAGGGGATTTTCAATTATATACGAACGGTGATGAGTTATATAAAAGTTTATTTGAGGATATAAATCGTGCAGAAAAGAATGTGTATATTCATTTTTATATTGTAGGAAAAGATGAAGTAAGCCAAAAGTTCTTACAGTTATTAGAGAAAAAAGCATCTAGCGGAGTAGATGTGAAATTGTCAGTAGACCGCATTGGCGGATATAAGCTTAAGAAAAAGATAATTAATCAATTAAAAGAAAAAGGCGTGAAGTTTACATTTAGTAAAAACCCTAAATTAAAAAACTTATTTTATTCTTTGCATCAACGTAATCATAGACGCATTGTTACGATAGATGGGAAAGTTTCGTACATTGGTGGCTTCAATATCGGGAAGGAATATCTTGGGCAGGATCCTAAATTTGGTCCGTGGCGTGATTATCATGTACGCATCGAAGGGAATGGAGCTACTGATATGGAACGGAAGTTTGCGGAAGATTGGCAAGAAGATACGGGAGAAAAGTTTCCTATACATCAAGAGTTACCTGCAAAAGGAAATGTAAAATATCAATACGTATTTTCGAATGGAAAAGGTTTATGGAAGGAGTATGGAGCGTTTTTAAAGAAGGCAAAACATTCTTTAATTATCGCTACACCATATTTTGTACCGAGTAAAGAAATGGTGAAGGGGCTGAAAGATGCATTAAATCGTGGTGTCCGTGTAAAAATCCTCGTCCCATTTAAAAGTGATGCCGTATTGTTAAAACAGGCTGCCTACCCTTATTTGAAAGACATGTTAGATGCTGGAGCGGAGATTTATCAATATCGAAATGGATTTTTTCATGGGAAAGTAACAATTATCGATGAGGAAATGGTGGATATTGGTACAGCAAATTTTGATAATAGAAGTTTTTACTTAAATAACGAATCTAACTGTTTCATATATGATAAGACAGTCGTTGCTGACGTCTGGAGTCGATTAAAAGAAGACTTTCATAAATCAAAACGATTTTCTGAAGAAGATTTTGAGAAAATTAGTAGATGGGATTGGTTTCTAGCAAGAATATCAAATGTTATCGCATCATATTTATAGTATAGAGATGAAATAGGAAGGGAGGCGCTTTAATGGATTGTATGAAAGAATTGATGACATATAGTTACACACTTATATATAAAGTTGGAGAATACACGAGCAAGGTTCGAGATGAAGAATTAAAGGATATTTTGCAGCAACATTTGCCGTATATGTTACAAGCATATAATGAACAAGTGAATTTTCAAGAAGGAGAAAATATACAACATATAACTTGTAAACAAATGTGGCCGGAATTTACTGAAATGGATAGGGAAACAGATAATGAGTATACAGGGGATATTGGGATTGCTATTTGTTATATTACACATTTGAAACGATTAGCATTAAAGTTTGCTCAAGTGGCAGTAGAAGTTGCGAACCCGGAGTTCCGTGCTTTTCTGGAAAATTGTTTTGTAAAAATGAACCGTTATGCATATAATGTTTGGCAATATGTTGTGAAGAAGGAATATAAGATTAAACATGTATATGAAAATGAAAAATTTGCGTGAAAAGCTAAGGCGGAATGAAAGGCGCCTTAGTTTTTTTATGTCCAATTAGAGGATGAAGATTAAAGAGTAGGGTTGATGTCGGAAAATTTACACAAATTTACTGTATCTTTACTATTTTTAAATCTTTCCTTTAAAAATAAAGAGTAATATGGGATTGTACATATTCTATCAAAGGGAGGAAACGCAAATGAACAAATGGGTTAAGTCATTAACTGCTATGGCACTTGCAAGTTCTTTATTAATGGTAGGTTGTAGTAAAGGTGAGGATAAAAAGAAAGAGGATGACACAACAACGCAGCAAGATGAAAAGAAAGATAAAGAGACAAGCAGCACAGATAAGTCTACTGACTCAAAAGAAAAGAAATAAAGTAATAATAGAGCTTCCTCTTATATATGAGGAAGCTTTTTTGTTGTAAATTGATTGAGATTATTGAAAAATAGAGAAAGAATGAAAGAGGGGGAAAACAAATGAAAGTATGTATATTGGGAGCAACAGGGCGAGTAGGTTCAAACATAATAAAATTAGCACTAAAGGATTCAGCTGAAGTGACTGCGTTAGCGCGTGATTTAAATAGAATCGAAATAAATCATGAAAGGTTACGAGTGATAGAAGGTAATGTATTGAACGAAAATGATATAAAGAAAGCGATAGAAGGAAGCGATATAGTAATTAGTGCACTTGGAACGGATCAAAATGGGACATTAGCAAAGAGTATGTCACAAATTATAAAGCATATGGAAGAAGAAGGGGTTAAGAAGATCGTTACAATAGGAACAGCTGGTATTTTACAAGCAAGAACAAATCCAAATTTATTTCGTTTCCAGTCATCGGAATCAAAAAGGAAAACGACAACAGCAGCAGAGGATCATCTAGCTGCATATAAGGCAATTAATAATAGTAATTTATGTTGGACCATTGTTTGTCCGACGCATTTAATAGACGGTGATGTGACAGGGGTATATCGAACCGAAAAAGATATGTTGCCAGAAGATGGAGCGAAAATCACAGTTGGTGATACAGCACATTTTACATGGAATTTGTGTAAAGAGAATATATATGAAAATAGTCGAGTAGGTATTTCATATTAAAAAAACCATTCCAAAGTCGGAATGGTTAAAAGTAATATAACAAACAAATATGATAATCATAATGATTTGAAGAATGGCTTTCGCTACTGTACTGCTTAAAAAACCAACTACAGTAGCGACTCCTACTAAAAAGGCGTCTTTTGGCGCCTTCTTATGCATTAATTCTGTTATAAATACCGATAAGAACGGTATGATAATAAGACCAAATGGCGGAAAGAAGAACGAGCCGAAAATGATAGAAATCATGCCGACACGTTCACCCCACTTAGAACTTCCGTATTTTTTTAAGAAATATCCATTTGCAATAAAATCAGCACCGAAAATGAAAAGCGTAAAAATGACTTGAATGATCCAAAAAGATGTCGTTAACTCTCCACCATTTATACCAAAATGGTAAATGAAATAGCCAGCCCATACTGCAAGAATGCCAGGAATAATGGGGTAAATAAAGGCAAGAAATGAAACAATGAAACAAGCGATGATACTAATTGTTAATAATACAGCCACTTTATACCTCCTTAATAGAATCTAATTTATGTACAGCAATCTTTTTAATTTGATGTCCGTCTAGTTCCAATGCCTTAAATTGAAAACCATCATATTCAACTGAATAGCCAGCTTCAATATTCAAGTCAATAGCTTGGGAGAGAAGCCAACCCCCAATTGTATCTAAATCGTTATCATCAATATGTAAACCAAACATATCATTTACTTCAGAAATAAGTACTTTTCCATCTAATACAGTAAGTTTAGGTGTGCGTTTTTCAATCATTGGTGATTCATCTGTATCAAATTCGTCTTGAATTTCACCAATAATCTCTTCAAGAATATCCTCCATCGTTAAAAGTCCAGCAGTGCCACCATATTCGTCCATTACAATCGCCATTTGAACACGGTTTTTTTGGAGATGTATTAACGTTTTACGAATAGGAACTGTTTCAAAAACAGTTAAAACTGGGTGTATGTACGATTCAAGTGGTTTATAAATTCTTTTTGTTTGATCGTGAAATACTTCTTTCGTATTTATCATCCCAATTATGTCATCTTTGTCTTTTTCAATAATAGGATAGCGTGTATACTTTTCAGTTGCGACGATATCCATATTTTTCTCTAATGTGTTTTCAGTAGATAAGCAAATCATCTCAGTACGAGGAACCATGATTTCTTTCGCAACACGATCATCAAATTCAAAAATATTATTTACATACTTATATTCGGTTTGATTAATTTCGCCGCTTTTATAACTTTCCCCTAAAATAAGTCGCAGTTCTTCTTCAGAATGAGCAAGTTCATTTTCCTTCGCAGGCTCTAAACCGAGTAATTTTGTGAAAAATATAGCTGCACTATTGAGAAGCCAAATGAACGGATACATAATTTTATCAAATAAAATAAGTGGTTTTGCAAATTTTAATGTGATTGCCTCTGCTTTTTGGATTGCGAAAGATTTGGGAACTAACTCTCCTAATACAACATGGAAAAAAGTAATCACACTAAAAGCAATAATAAAGGATAGCGTGTTAGCCATTGTTCCAGTAATATTGATTCTTTCAAATAGTGGTCGTAATAAATGTTCTACAGTTGGTTCACCTAGCCAACCAAGCCCTAAAGAAGTGATAGTAATCCCGAGCTGACAAGCGGATAAATAAACATCTAAGTTAGATAGGACGCTTCTTGCAGCTAATGCTTGCTTATTACCTTCATTGGCAAGTTGATCGATTCGACTTTTTCGTACTTTTACAACAGCGAATTCTGATGCAACGAAAAAGCCAGAAATAAGGATAAGTATAAAGATGAGAAAAATATTTAATATGTCCAAGTGTGTTCTCTATTCCAAAGTTTGGAATAAAGATGTCACCTCCTGCAATTATGTTATACTTTTATAATAAATCCAAATGAAAAGATTAGTCAAAGAAAATGGGTAAATAATGGTAGGTTTTAATAGTGTTTTTTTAATTTGCTGTTATTTTGTCCGCTATACAAAAGGAATAACCCCCCACTTTCATATTATAGAGGGTTATTTCAAATTAAGGTTTAGGAATACTTCTCGTTAAAGCGTATGATTGTTGTTTGAAGTGGTTTGTCGTCCATAGTGTTTGGAGGAAAGAGAGTATGCAATACGGGATATACAAAAGTAATAAGCCAATGGTAACAATTATAGGTGCATTTCCGCCAAATTGAACGATAAACTGCAATAGTCCGTTTGCGTGAAAAACGCATTCCATAAAAACGAATGAAAGAATAATGGAACCTAAAATAGATTTATGATTCGAAGTGAGCGCCACAAACAATGTATCTACAAGGAAAGAAGATCGTTTTATTTCAGATTCATTTGTATTATTTAAGAATGGAAGCCATTTTTTTATTGCTTGCATAACGATGATCATGGAAGTACTACAAACGATGATAAAAGATGAATAGTAAGGAAGTTGTATAAATTTTGTGATGTATAGGAGTAGTAATAAGACTGAACATTGTAATAATACAGTGCAAAAAGAGTAAGGTATCCATCTTAGTAAAGAAGTGGATTTTTTAACCGAATGAGGTGCTTTAAAAAATAAATGGCCAATCCCTAAACTTATGAAGAATCCGATCGCAAGAGTAAAGGTAAAACGAACAATCGATAAAAAATATATTTCCCATATGTAAGGGAATAACGGTGTTGAATGATTAGAAGTATGTACCATCTGATTTGCTGAGAAAAAGATAGATTCGTGCATCCAATCAATCTTTGGAATTGTCATAGAAGAAAGTTGCGTGAAGTTATGAAAAATGCTTATAAAGCCTGTTAAGTATGAGTATTTATGTGTAATGAATAATGCTGGAATAGGACTAATGATAAAAATAATGAGAACACCAACTATAAATTTCCATATATGTGAGCGTAATAAAGACATCCAACCACCTACTCTTTGAATATTCAGAAAATTCTTATTCTTATTTTAGCTTTTTTCGCTGTAAGTTACAATATATTTTTCTTAAAGAAATATAGAGAGAATGTTTAATCATGTAGGGTAAATAAGTGAATGAACCGTGAATAAATTATGACAAGAAAATGAATAATTTTCAGAAAAATAAAATAATATATTTATTTTTTTCTGAAAATATAATATAGTTATGGCACAGAAAGTATTTTAGCATAAGGAGGCTGTTTATGAGAATTAAAGGGAATTATGTGCCAAAAAGGGAAGTTTTGTTTTGCTCAAGTTCAATTACGATAGGAGAAGCGCTGGAGCATTTAAATAAAACTGGTTATCGTTGTGTACCAGTTTTAGATGAAAAAAAAGAGAAATACTTAGGGAATATATATAAAGTAGATATTTTAGAATATAAAGGTTCACTTGAAGAGAGTGTAGTACAAATATTAAATGATAAAGAAGGATATGTGAGAGAAGATTCTTCGTTCTTTAAAGTATTTTTTACAATAAAAAAATTACCTTATTTATCAGTTGTTGATGAAAAAGGAGTTTTCCTGGGGATTTTAACACATAAAAAAGTTTTTGAGCTATTAGAAGATGCATGGGGAGTCCATTCTAGTAAATATTCTGTCATGATTGGAACACAAGACTATAATGGGGCCATTCAAAAATTATCGACAGTGCTAAAGAAATACACTGGTATTCAAAGTTTAATGACTTTTGATAATGATGCTTTATTGGTACGTAGAATTATGTTTACATTGGGAGAAGAGTTTGAAGATAGCGAATTAGAAACATTGCTAAAAGATTTAGAAGATCATGGATTTAGAGTTGTGTATGTTGAAGAGATGAAAAGTCCACGTGAAGTTGAAACGATAGACTAACAAGTAAAGCCATCTTATTTTTGATGGCTTTTACTTGCTTTCGCATAAAGATATCTAAATATAATAAAATATATGAATCGTAAATTTAAAAAAATATTTGTGTAATAGAATAAATAAAGGAAGTATATGTAGATAATTTTGATTTTCAAAAAAATCAATTTGAAAATATGTTTTTATTTTTCAACTAAATATGTTACTATATGTGTGATAAAAACAAAGAGGTCTGACAACTACACTCCACGCAATACCACTCTAATGAGTTAAATTTTCAAAAAAATCAAAAATTAATAATTAGAGTAAGAATAAGGGGAATGGAGAAATTATGGAGAAAGACATTGCTTTGTAAGGGGCATATTTTATCATCTTGAGCAGAGAGGAGGATGCATAGCATATTGTGAAAATAGAGATAAACAATGAAAAAGTGCTATGCAAATGAAAAGTATGAAGGGACGTTTAAGGCCAGGTGATACGGTAGCAATTGGTTTAATGTTATTTGCACTATTTTTAGGAGCAGGAAATTTAATTTTCCCACCAGTTTTAGGGCAACAAGCTGGAGAGAATGTTTGGGTTGCTACAATCGGATTCCTTGTAACGGGAGTCGGATTACCTCTATTAGCTGTAACAGCTGTCGCGTTTGTAGAGGGGGACTTGAAAGCGCTATCTTCTAGAGTTCACCCTATATTTGCGTTTATTTTCCCATTGATTAGTTATTTAGCGATTGGACCATTTTTCGCGATTCCGCGTACTGGAGCTGTTTCATTTGAAATGGGTATGAAGCCATTTTTATCAGAGGCATTGGTTTCAGAGTGGTACATGCTATTTCTTTTCACTATAATTTTCTTCGGAATAACGTGGTATTTATCATTAAATCCATCTAAATTAGTGGATTGGTTCGGGAAATTTCTTACACCATTGTTAGTATTGATTGTTGCTGTAATTGTCGGAAAGGCAATTATTGATCCGATTGGAGAACCAGCTGCGCCGCTAGCGGCATACAAAGAAAATGCTTTCTTTGGTGGATTTATTCAAGGATATTTAACGATGGATGCAATTAGTGCGCTCGTATTTGGAATTGTCGTTGTACAAGTTATCCGCTCTAAAGGAATAAAAGAGAGTAGTCAAATTGCAAAAATAACAGTTGTATCAGGTATTATTGCTGTACTTGGTTTAACGTTAATCTATTTATCACTTGCTTATCTTGGTTCAACAAGTACATCACTTGGGGTCTCGGAGAATGGTGGACTTATTTTAACGAATGTTGTAAATGAGTTATATGGAACAAGTGGTAAAATTTTATTAGGACTTGTTATTATACTCGCTTGTTTAACAACTTCTGTTGGATTAACATCTGCTTGTGCGGGCTTCTTTACAAACTTATTCCCAAAACTTTCGCATAAAACGATTGTAACAATGGTATGTGTGTTTAGTTTAATTGTATCTAACCTAGGTTTAACACAATTAATTGCAGTCACTTTACCAGTGTTAATGATCATTTATCCAGTTGCAATCGTATTAATCGTACTTTCTTACTTCCATAAATGGATTGGGAAGCGTAATACAATTTATATTGGAGCTATTTTAGGCGCATTGTTAATTAGTTTCTTTAACGGTTTAGAAAGTGCGAATATTAAAATTGACGCGATTTCTAACGTATTACAAATGTTACCGTTATATAAAGAAGGAATAGGATGGTTAATCCCATCATGTATTGGCGGGATTCTCGGTTTCTTCTTCTATAAATCAAATGAATCAAGTGAATTGCAGAAGAAAGGTGCTTAGGCGCCTTTCTTTTTTTGAAGGGTATTTTTGTATTTTGTCTAAGTAATAATTGGGAGGAATGATAAAATGGCTAATTTTGAAGATTTTTTAAATTTGGATTTGCGTATTGGAACTGTAACACATGCGGAGGAATTTAAAGAAGCAAGGGTTCCTGCAATTAAGTTAGAAATTGATTTTGGAGAGTTAGGGGTTAAGCAATCCAGTGCTCAAATTACGAAAAGATACAGCCCAGAAGATTTAATCGGTCAACAGGTGGTTGCTGTTGTGAATTTCCCATCAAAGCGTGTGGCAGGATTTAAATCGGAAGTGCTTGTATTGGGTGGTGTTCCTGAAGCTGGCGATGTGGTTTTACTTCAGCCTAATATGGAACTACCGAATGGAACGAAAATTAGTTAGTGTGAAAGTGGGTGTTAATTTGGATATCGGACAAGAATATTTAAAATGTGCAATTTCGAATTTCAAAGCAACACAAAACCAAGGAGAACGGGTGCTTTCTCAATTATCTTATGAACAGATAATGTGGTCTTCTCATGAAGAGACAAATAGTATTGCGATTATCATAAAACATTTGCATGGTAATATGCGTTCGAGATGGACGGATTTTTTAACGTCTGATGGTGAAAAAACAGATCGTAATCGAGATGATGAATTTGAGGGCGGCTACAATTCAAAACAAGAAGCTCTTGCTGCGTGGCAAGAAGGGTGGGGGTATGTTTTTGAAGCTTTGGGTAAGTTAACGCCAGAACAGTTTTTGCAGAAAGTATACATTCGCGGAGAAGAGCACACTGTCGTGCAAGCGATTGAAAGGCAAATTTCTCATTATGCTTTACATATTGGACAAATCATTTACATTGGTAAAATGTTAAAAGAAAATAATTGGGAATGTTTAAGTATTCCTAGAGGTCAGTCTACCCGTTATTTAGAGAAAAAACGTTCAACATAATAATATGAAAGAAACCGATATAAGATAGGAAGCAAAAAAATAAGCCAAATGATAGAGGGCTCCGTGAACGTTAGAATGATGCCAGCAATAAGCCCATATGTAATAAGAAAGAAACTAAAGAGTGTATTTATAGGAATAAAACGTGAGACAAATAATTGCTGTTTTTTGAAACAAGCGTTGTGAAATAAATAAAAGCGGAAATACCGTGTAGAGATAATAAGATCTTTCTTTCGCGTAATTCTTTTTTTGCATGTATGACAGATGAACGGTGGTTGCATTTCATTACGCTCCATTTTTTATATTTGTAATAATGTAAGACAAAAGTAAGTATAAAGTGTATATCCCTATATATGCTCCTGCGAGTAGAAAAAATGGATTTAGTAAAATTCCATGAATGCTTGTCATGAAAACTAAATTTTGTATTAAAACATCATATATAGTAATAGAAATTATAGTCCCAAGTACATACAATGCTAGGTACGCAGAAATATGGAGCACAATACGAATTTTAGGATGTAAAGCAAGTAAATAAAAAGTAATTGATAGAGCGATTGGTAATGCTCCTATTAATAGCTTCAATTCATTTCACCTCATTAACAATATAGCCGAAATTTAAACGGTCTATTCTCTAGAGCTTGTACATAACTTGAAATAGAGAGGGTGATAGTATGAATCGAGGCTTTTTTTACGTGAAATTAACAAGTGTACGCAAATTAATTTTATTTGTTATTACTACGGTATTAGCGACTTTTTTTCTTATTAGTTTAATGGTAACTTCCATGAAAGAGACGAAGTCAACGTATTTATATAATTGGTTGAATGAGTTATCAATGAATGGTTACATGTACGTTATTGGGAAAGGGAATCATTATTTTACACAAGAGTACCGGAATTTGAATCAAGACCTTTCTATTTCTTCATTCCTCTTTTCGATGGCTACGAATATTCGTTTTGATGATGTACGTAGTTTTGTCGGGAAAGAACTTCCGGGATTTGGGAAATATGATACAGAAATCGTTATAGCAGGTGAAGGAACAAATTACTCCAACTTACCGATAGAATCGAGTGTTCCGCTTGAAGAAGTAGTGAAGGAACGGACTGGAGAAGTTGGACAAGTTCCTAAGCCTGATTTGAATAAAGAGAAGAAACAACCATCTCAAACGACGGGAAAAAGACAAGTTGCATTTATTTATCATTCACATAGCTGGGAATCTTATTTGCCGTTGCTTAACTTAGCGAATGATCCAAATCCAAATAAAGCAACGAGTTCTGTAACGAATATTTCAATAGTTGGCGATCGATTGCGAGAACAGTTAGAAAGTGAAGGGATCGGTGCTGCTAACGATAAAACTGATGTTGGTCAAAAGTTAATAAGTAAAGGATTAAACAGTAATAGTTCTTATAAACTGTCACGAGAAATTGTACAAGAAGCGATGGCTGGTAATAAAGAACTCCAATATTTTTTCGATTTACACCGTGATAGTGCACGGAAAAATGTAACAACAAAAACAATTGGAGATAAATCATATGCTAAGCTTGCTTTTGTAATTGGGAAAGGTAACAAAAACTATGGAAAAAACTTACAATTAGCAACTGCATTACATGAGACGATTAGTAAGAAATATCCGGGAATGAGCCGTGGTGTAATTCAAAAAGGGTTCCAAACGGGAAATGGAGTCTACAATCAAGACTTATCAGGACAGGCCATATTAATTGAAGTTGGTGGCGTAGACAATACAGAGGAAGAATTAAATAGATCGATAGATGCTCTTGCTAAAGCATTTGGAGAATATTTTTGGCAAGCCGAAAAAGTGAATGGATAAAGTGAAAGTTTAATTGGTGAGTGCTCATCCCACTAATTAATAGCCCTTACCAATCAGGCTACCCGTTAATACGGGATAAACGTAAGTGAGAAGCTTACGTTTATTTGTTTGTTCATAATCTATAGGTAGAAAGAAATGTCACATTATAGACAAAATTCCCTATTATTATATTGATATCGAAATTTGTCTATTTATAGTAAGAAATTTAGAGAGGATTTTTCAGAATAATGGAGAAAATCTTTTTACAAGGAAAATTTTTAACTAACAGAATGGGTAGGGGATTAAGGTGATACGTGAGATTAGAGTAGAAGATGCAGCATCATTTTTACAATTAAGTAAGCAATTAGATGAAGAAACGAAATTTATGTTATACGAACCAGGAGAACGAAAAACTACAGTAGAGCAACAAGAAAAGATGGTCCACCGTTTTATTGAAAATGAATATGCGACAATATTTGTAGCAGTTGAAGAAGAGAGAATAGTAGGGTTTATTTTAATTAATGGAAATAATATCCAAAGAAAGCGACATGTTGCGACAATTGTAATTGGTATTTTGCAAGAGTATAGTGGCCGAGGTATTGGAACGAGTTTGTTTAAAGAAGTAGAGAAGTGGGCAAGATTACATGATGTATGGCGTTTAGAATTAACGGTAATGGCCCACAATACAAGAGCTCAGGCACTATATAGCAAAATTGGATTTGAACAAGAAGGTGTCAAAAAATCTGCTCTTATCATCGATGGAAAAGGTGTCGATGAGTATGAAATGGCCAAATTATTAAAATAAGAGGTCGTTATATGAAAAAAAGATGGGCACTACTTGGTATCGTAGCGATGATACTGATTGTTGGAGTAGCAGGAATAAATTATAAGATGTACAAGGATCAAGAGGCGCGGGAAGTAAATGTAAATAATATATTTCCAAAAGCAACAGAAACGATTGCTAATATGGATGGAGATATCGCGGTCATTAGTAATCCAAATTCGATGCTTGTACTTGTAAATAAAAATAGGCGATTACCAGATGGGTATAGACCGCCAGATTTAGTTATTCCGAAAGTACGTTACTCTAGTGAAGGTGATCAAGAGAAGAAAAAGATGAGGAAAGAGGCAGCGTTGGCACTTGAAGAAATGTTTCAGCAAGCTAACAATGAACGGATTTTCCTTTTTGCAGTCTCTGGATTTAGATCTTTTGATCGACAAAAAGCATTAAATACAATGTATAAAAGGCAAGATGGGGAAGCAAAGACAGCGATGTCTAGTGCAGTCCCTGGTACGAGTGAGCATCAAACAGGGCTAGCTATGGATATTACATCTCAATCAGCTAAGTTTCAGTTAGAAACTGTTTTTGGGGAGACGAAAGAAGGAAAGTGGCTTTCTGAAAATGCCCAGAAGTTTGGTTTTGTTATTCGATATACGAAAGAGAAAGAAGGGATTACCGGCTATCGTTATGAACCGTGGCATGTGCGGTATGTTGGGAATCCGCAAGCTACATATTTATATGAAAACCAACTGACGCTTGAAGAAGTAACACAGTAATGAATTGAGGGGAGAGGGCTAAGATGACGATGTTATATAAGAAAAAGGTACATGCATATATTACGAGAGAAAAAGAAGGGGTTATGCAACTACTCATTTTTAAACATCGTGATATACGAGAGGCTGGTATCCAAGTGCCAGGTGGGACAGTAGATGAAGGGGAAACGTTAGAGGCAGCAATTTTACGTGAAGTACAAGAAGAGTCAGGACTACGCCATTTTTGTATCGAGCGCTTCCTTTCGGATTACATTATTTTTGTGAAAGAAAAAAAGGAATATCAAAAACGTCATTTTTTCCACATTTCACTATTAACAGATGTGAAAGATACGTGGGAGCATATAGTGAGTGCTGGTGAGGAAGACAAAGGTTTAGTATTTTGTTATGAGTGGGTTGATATTAATAAATGCCCTGAATTAGTAGGTAAACAAGGAGAGTTTTTACATTTGCTAGAAGAGGTATACGTAAAATAATAAAAAGAGTCTGAGGCGATATTGAATTCGTTTCAGACTCTTTTTATTTCTCTGGAAATTAAAGGTTTTTAAACTGGTAAGTTGAAGTCCTTTAAAGGGATTGTAGTTGTTTATGCGAGGAGCGGAGAAAATGAAAAAATAATAGATACACGTCATCAATAAAAGGGCTTATAAAAGGAGAATGAATATGGAAATCCAGTTTAATACATTATTGCAAAAAGAATTAACAATTCATGATATTCAAAAGGAAATGGAAGCTGGGAAGTTAACTTCAAAAGAACTAGTCATGTATTATCTTCATAGAATCGCAAAGTATGACCAAGATGGACCGAAAATCAATTCTATTTTAGAAATCAATCCAGATGCTATCTTTATTGCAGAAGCGTTAGATTATGAAAGAAAGACAAAAGGTGTAAGAGGTCCATTACATGGTATACCTATTTTACTTAAGGATAATATTGAAACGAATGACTCGATGCATACAAGTGCTGGTACGATTGCCCTAGAACAAAATATAAGTAGTGAAGATGCATTTCTCGTTACAAAACTTCGAGAAGCAGGAGCAATTATAATAGGTAAAACAAATATGACAGAACTAGCAAATGCAATGTCTTTTGAAATGTGGGCTGGATATAGCGCTAGAGGTGGTCAAACAATTAATCCTTACGGTACAGGAGAGGATGATATGTTCGTTGGTGGCTCAAGTACAGGGTCTGCTATAGCAGTTGCCGCTAACTTTACTGTATTATCCGTTGGAACAGAGACAGATGCTTCTATTTTGAGCCCAGCTGTTCAAAACTCGGTTGTAGGTATTAAGCCGACTGTTGGGTTAATTAGTCGTAGTGGAATTATTCCTTTCACTTATTCACAAGATACAGCTGGGCCATTTGCTAGAACAGTAACAGATGCTGCTATTTTACTAGGGAGTCTAACTGGGGTGGATGAGAAGGATGTAGCTACTCATAAAAGTGAAGGAATGGCATATCAAGATTATACACCTTATCTCGATGCTAACGGTTTAAAGGGGGCGAAGATTGGTGTATTTAGCAATGCGCCAAAAGATTATTATGAATCTGGAGAATACGATGGAAAATTGTTTAAGGAAACGATTCAAGTTTTACGTAGTAAGGGAGCGACAGTAGTAGAAGATATTGATATTCCTTCTTTTCACAGAGAATGGAGCTGGGGAGTTCCGCTGTATGAACTAAAGCATAGTTTAGATAACTATCTTTCGAAATTACCTTCTACTATTCCAGTACATTCTATTTCAGAGTTAATGGTGTTTAATGAAAATATAGCAGAAAGAGCTTTGAAATATGGGCAAACTAAGTTAGAAGGAAGAAAAGATTTTCCTAATACGTTAAGAAATCCTGAATATATAAACGCAAGATTAGAAGATATATATTTTTCGCAAGAACAAGGTATTGACTTTGCACTGAAAAAATATAATCTCGATGCGATTCTATTCCCGTCCTATATCGGCTCCACTATATGTGCGAAAGCGGGTTATCCGTCTATAGCAATACCTGCGGGATATATGGATAACGGGAGACCGTTTGGAATTACTCTTGCAAGCACTGCTTTTTCTGAGGGGACCTTGATTAAACTAGCGTATGCTTTTGAACAAGTGACAAAACATAGAAAGATACCAAACTTATCATGAATAGAGAATACAAAAGGACAGGTAAACCCTGTCCTTTTTGCTTTATAGATTAAAATGAAATATCTTGCTTCTCTGTCTTCTGATATTTTAATAAGCTAAAAGACAAACAAGCAGAACATAAAATAAGAAAAGAAGCGATGATATAAATAGTACGAACACCGAAAGTATCAGTAATTATACCAACACTTAGCATAGAAAGACCAGAAGCGGTTGAGAGAAGTGCACCATGGGCTGTATACATCTTTGATAATAATGAAGGAGAGACACTTGATTGAAGAACTGTTGTTTGAGAAATATCTCTAATTTGATAACATGGTCCCATTAGAATGCAAAGAAATAGAGCGATAAATGCGTTGCTTGTAACACCATATAGAAACGTAAGGATGCTAAACATAAGAGAGCCTAACGCCATGGAGCGTATTAAATTGTTTTGAATGTATGAACTCATTCTCCACGCTATTAGACCACCAATTAATGTACCGACATAATAACTTGTATTAATATATCCCCACCATTCTTCTCCCTTATGTAGAACAGTCGTTACATATGCCATCGTAATAGCACCGATCCATATTGTCCCTGCGAAAGTTTCAATTAAATCCATTAGTGTAACGGTGCGTAGAGACGGGTGTTGAAATAATAATTTCCAGCCTTCTAATAAAGCGTTGCTTTTTGAAGAGGAAAGCTCTGTTACTCGTTCAGTATGTATGGAACGTAATGAAAAGTGTAATGCAATACATCCAAAAATCATCAAAATGTTATTAATCATGAGTGTAGAAGTAGCGCCAATGAGAAGAACTATAATACTTGTAAATGAATAAGCTGTCGCTTGTGCAATTTGTGTTGAAAAGGAAAAGATACTATTTACTTTTACCAATTTTTCTTTTGGTGTTAGGCGTGGAAGGATGCTGTATAGTAATGGAGCACTCCACCCACTACATAATGAAATGAAAAAAATGAAAGTTAATAGAGCTAAAATGTTTGTGGATAAGACCGGGAATAAAATCATTAATAATAGCAAAAGAGCTGTTTTCAGCCATTGCAGAGTATATAGCAACGTATAAGATGGAAGCCAATTCATTATAAGTGGTGCAGATATGTTAGCGATAAGATTTGTAATAACTTGTAATAATGGAAAGAGAGCGGTAATTGTAGCTGATTTAGTTGTGATATAGATGTGGGTTGTAATAATCATTACGTATACAATGTCAGCAAGGGTAATACATATTTTGGAGCCTAAATAGTAAACTAGTGAACAATTCCGCAATAAAAACACCACCTTTCAAATAAATAATACTTTTTAATTATAATTATTATAATTAAAAAGTATTATTTTTGAAAGAATTAAATTTTTTGTCATTTTTTGAAAGGGATTTTCATGTATAATGAAGAATATATTAATATAGTATTTTAATAATGCTTGTTGTAACAGCGAATATATAATAGCTTGTAGCAAACGCCCCTCTATGAGAAAGGGCGGATAAACCATTCTTTTCTTCATATACATATAGAAAATGAAAAAGAAAGTGAGGGTTGCATATGGCCGGATGGGTGATTTGGTTCATAATAGCAGGTATTTTATTTATCGCGGAAATGTTGTCGATTACGTTTTACATGCTTTGGCTTGGGATTGGGGCTGTTGTCGGAGGTCTTATTGCTTTGTTTGCTCCTGATGCACTATTTTTACAAGTTGTTGCTGGTGCGATTGTCAGTTTAACATTGACCTTCTTTACGAAAAGAATTTCAAAAAACTTTCGAGAAGCAAAAGGTTTTACTGATACAGTAGATAAACTTGTTGGTAAAAAGGGAATTGTTATGCAAGCGATTACAAGTAAAGTGAACGGTATTGTGAAAGTGGATGGAGATACTTGGACAGCTATTTCGGATACTCCTATTGATGCTGGAGAAAAAGTCGTTGTTATAAAGAGGCATAGTACTATTTTACAAGTAAAAAAGGAGAGTGAATAAATATGGTAGTAGCATTAACGTTAACGATTATTTTCGCGTTGATTGTCGTTGTATTTGTTGCATTGACGATTAAAATTGTCCCACAGCAAAAAGTTGGGGTTATTGAAAGGTTTGGTAAATTTCAACGCATTATGCACCCAGGATTAAATTTATTAATACCGATTGTGGATCGCGTTCGTGTATATCATGATTTACGTATTCAACAAACGAATGTACCACCGCAAAAGGTAATAACGAAAGATAATGTACAAGTAGAAATTGATACAATTATTTTCTATCAAATTGTTGAACCAGAACTTGCGACATACGGTATTTCTAACTATGAATATGGTGTTCGTAACATTACTTCTGCAACGATGCGTCAAATTATTGGTAAAATGGAACTGGATGAAACATTATCTGGCCGTGAAAAAATTTCAACGGAAATCCGCTTAGCGCTTGACGAAGCAACAGAAAAATGGGGCGTTCGTATTGAACGTGTTGAAGTTGTCGATATTAACCCGCCAAAAGATGTGCAAGCATCGATGGAAAAACAAATGAAAGCAGAACGTAATAAACGTGCGATCATTTTAGAAGCGGAAGCAGCAAAACAAGATAAAGTCCTTCGTGCTGAAGGTGAAAAACAAAGTAAAATCTTGATGGCTGAAGGGGATAAAGAAGCACGTATTCGTGAAGCTGAAGGTATACGAGAAGCGAAAGAATTAGAAGCACAAGGGGAAGCAAGAGCGATTGATGAAATTGCAAAAGCAGAACAAAATCGAATTGAGTTACTTCGTGCAGCAGATTTAGATGAGCGCGTACTTGCTTATAAATCATTTGAATCATTGATTGAGGTTGCGAAAGGGCCAGCAAATAAAGTCTTTATTCCGTCTAATGCAATTGAAACACTTGGTACTCTTGGTGCAATCGGAGAAATCTTTAAAGAAAAACAAGCGAAGAAACTACCTTCAAATGATACAGGTAAAGAACAATAAGAGTGAGAAAGAGAAATGGGATGCCATTTCTCTTTTTTTGTGCGTATATTACATAAAGCTTGTACATATTCATGTATAAAGAAGGTGATACAGTGAAAAAGTATGCAACTCGTATACATGGAAAAAAACTAATTTCATTACTCTTTTTATATGCACTAGTAATAATTATTATTGCGTCGATTGTGACGTCACTTTTACATACAATGAAATCTTATTATGCGAATCAGTGGTTTGGAAAAGTATCGATGCAAGGTTTTGTTCAAATGATAGAAAGTGAAAATCATTACTATGGATATGATTATTTTAAAAAATATAAACGAGACTCAGTTGGAAGTTTACTATTCTCTATCGCGACGGATTTAAAAATTAAAGATTTAAGAACGTTTGTTGGTAAAGAAGTACCCGGTATGTCAAAGTATTATTCTAACATTATCGTAGCTGGTGAAGGGACGAACTATACGAATATTCCTAATGAATCTAGTGTACCAATTGAAGAAGTAACGAAAGAACGAGAAGTAGCAAAAGACAAAGTTACAGAAGCAGAAAAGAAGAATCCAGTGCAAAAAAAGAACGGGACAAAAAAGGGAGAAAGCGCGGTATATATTTACCATACACATAGCTGGGAATCCTTCTTTCCGTTATTACCAGGGGCTACCGATCCATCGAGTCCAGATGTAAATGTGTCCTTATTAGGGAAACGTTTTAAGGAGCAACTTGAAGGACAAGGAATTCCAGTAATTCATGATAAAACGAATATGGGTGATTTACTAGCAAGCAAAAAATGGGTATGGTATCAGTCCTATAAAGCATCTCATGGATATGTAAAAGAAGCGTTAGCACAGAATAGTAAAATCGCGTTTCCGATTGATATACATCGTGATGATCAGCGAAAGAAGGTAACAACAAAAGTCATTAACGGGAAGTCGTATGCAAGATTATATTTTATTATTGGGATGGAAAACGAAGGGCGTGCTGAAAATGAAAAAATCGCAAGGGCGATCAATAGCTATTTAGATGAAAACTATTACGGAATAAGTAGAGGAATATTCCCTAAGGATAAAAAAAACGGGAATGGTGTATATAATCAAGACTTATCTAAAAACGCAATGTTAATTGAAGTTGGTGGTGTGGATAATACGCTAGACGAACTATATAATACCATTGATGTATTAACGGAAGCGTTTGGTAAGTATTATTGGAATGATGCAGAGAAAGTGAATGGATGAGGGGCGGGAAACCGTTCCTCTTTTGTTATATAAAGTTAATAATATGATATAATGGAAATTTGTGAATATTAAACAAGGGAGCGGGAGAAACATGCAAATATTACTAATACGACATGGTGAATCAGAAGCTGATATATTAAATGTACATGAAGGACGAGCTGACTTTGAATTAACAGAAAAGGGAAGACAGCAAGTGCAAAGGCTTGTACAGAAAGTGAAAGCAGATTTCCCGCCAGATTTCATTTGGGCAAGTACATTAAAACGTGCTCGCGAAACTGGTGAAACATTAGCAGAAGGAATTGGGTGTCCCATTCAATTAGAAGAGGAATTAATGGAGTTTAATAATGGGGTACAAGCCGGGTTATCATTTGAAGAGGCGAAAAAATATCCAGAGCCAAAGTTTCTTCATGATCGTTTTGAAAACGGGGAATCATTCATTGAATTTAGAATGAGAATAGAAGGAATCTTTTCTAAAATCGTGACAGAGAATACATATGACCGAATTGCAATTGTTGCACATGGTGGTGTAATAAATAGTTTATTACGTGCATTTTTCAAAATGCCAATCTCAATGGACTATTACTTTAAAATAGGAGATACGGGAATAAGCTTAATTGAAATTGATGGTGAACAAAAAACGGTACATTTCATTAATGATACGAATCATTTGGACGGGATGTAAAGACCTATGTACAAAGTAGTGTTTTTTGATGTTGACGGTACTCTTTTAAGTGAGATTGATAGAAGTATGCATGAAAGCACAAAAGAAGCGATACAAAGGTTAATAGATAAAGGAATTCACGTAGTTGTTACAACAGGGAGACCATATAGTTTATGCTCACAATTTAAAGAGCTGGGCATAAATACGTTTATTTCTGCAAATGGTGCACATATAAAATGTGCTGATGAAGTTATACATAAATCGGTACTTTCAAGTGAAATTATTCATGATATTTCAAGTTTTGCTGAATTACACGGTCATAGTGTTTCTTATTTTACAGAAGAATTTGTAATGAATGGTATTGCCTCAAAAGACGAACGTGTAATACGAGCATTAAATGAAACGTTAAATTTAGAGCGTTATCCTGACAAAGTTAGAAACTTAACAGAAGAGATTTATTGTGTATGTCTGTATGCTGATGAAACAGAAGCTCAAAAATTCTTTGAAAGATATCCAGCACTTACGTTTGAACGTTTTCATGGTTACGTTATGAATGTGTTGGAAGATAATAAAGTATCGAAGCTAACTGCAATTCAAAAGGTATTGGAACATCTAAACATTTGTAAATCAGAAGCAATTGCTTTTGGAGATGGTGGTAATGATATTGAGATGTTACAGTATGTAGGATTAGGAATTGCGATGGGGAATGGCGGAGAAGAGTTAAAAACAAGAGCAAATTTCGTTACAAAGAAATCAAGTGAAGGTGGCATTTCTTTTGCTTTAAAAGAGTTTGGGATTATTTAGAAATATTAGTTAGTCAGTGTGAAAAATCCTGTTTTAAAAACAGGATTTTTTTGTCTAACAATATTCTTGCAATAAAAGGGAAAAAATGAGTATAATAAAAAGTAGTTAGGTAAGCTAATCAAATCAAATGAAAGAAAGGAGAGTGAAAATGAATGGATTCAAAAAAAGAGGCTCTTCCTTTAGGGATTGAGCCTTATGCAGAGTTAATAAAAAAGACAGCATCAGCGGATACGGATTCAATCGCAGCAAAACTTGGTTTGTTAATGTTATGGACGTCTGATAATGTTCTAGATGCAGTTGACGTAGATTTAGCTCCGCTTGGTATTTCAGAAAGTAAATTAGATTTTTTACTGTTGTTTATTTTGCGTGAAATGGAATCGAATGGGGGAGAAGTGAACATGAGCCCTTCGGATATTGCGAGCCGATTAGGGATTACACGTGCTTCTGTCACGGGCTTATTAGATTGGATGGAGAAACGAGAGTTAATCGTAAGATTCAATCATTCTGAAGATCGAAGAAGATTAAAGGTGAAAATTACTCCGAAAGGAAAAGAACTAGTTGCGCATTCTTTACCGACTTTTTGGTCATCTTGCGCTTCGTTAGTTGATGACTTTAGTCAAGAAGAACGTCAAGCTTTAGAGAAGCTATTAAATAAAATGCAAGTAACTATGCAGAAGAAATTAGGAGAAGGCAGATAAAGAAGTTGATTGTGTGAGTCAACTTTTTTATTTAAACATATAATTAGGTTACCTTATTATATGTTTAGCTAATTTGATTAGGGGTGGTGAAATGTCTTTTAACATAAACAAATTAAGTAAGTGTTGAAGGTATGTCGTTTTCAGTAGTTTGCTTTGGATGTTTTAAACCGATGGGGAAAATCATTGTAAGGGGAGATTTTATGATGGAAATATCAAAAGAAGTAAATAGTGAAAGGAATTACACAATAATGACAGCGGTGTTATGTTGGGCGGGCATGGTAGTTATGTCCAGCCTATATGTGACGATTCCTTTAACCGCTCTATTTTCAGACCTTTTTAAGGTTTCGTTAGCACAATCTGCGGCTACAGGCAGTATATTTTCTGTTGGCTTTGCTATAGGTTGTTTGTTATTTGGAGCAATCTCTGATAAATATGGGCGAAAAAAAGTGATCTTTATTGGACTGCTTGCACTGTCGATTGTTTCTTTTTTCTTAGGGATTGTGGATAGTTTATTTTGGCTTGTTATTCTTCGAGGGTTACAGGGGATAGCAGCAGCTACATTTTCTCCGGTAGCGTTAGCTTACGTTGTAGAAATGTTTCCAGTAGAAAAAAAGGTTACAACAATAGGATTTGTTAGTACCGGTTTTTTAGTAGCTGGAATTGTAGGTCAGGTAATAAGTACGGTTGTTAGTCAGCATTTTGGATGGCACATGGTGTTCTTTCTTCTTAGCATTGTCTATATGGTTACTGCTGTATGGGTTCAGTATTTTCTTCCGAAAGGGGAGACATCTCAATCCTATACTGATATTTTGGGACCAATTAAACAGATGGGTAAAGTATTTACACATAAAAGCTTAGTATTGAGCTATATGATTGCATTTGTTTTATTAATGGCTTTTGTTAATATGTATACTGTTTTAGGGAATTATTTGAGCTCTCCTACTTACAATTTAACTCCAGAACAAATTCTTTATTTTCGCTTAGCGGGGCTATTTGGTATGTTGCTATCACCACTTGCGGGTCGTTTAACAAAGAGGTTCGAAGTAAGGAAAGTTCTTCAGGGTGGATTGTTGGTCGCTATTTTTAGTCTAAGTGCAATGGGCTTTATTTCGAACCTGCCTCTACTTGTCATAATGAGTGTCTGTTTTGTAATAGGTATTGCTATATCGGTTCCATCTTTAGTTTCTCTTGTAGGTCAATTAGGAGGAAAAGCAAGGGGAATAGCAGTTTCTATTTATACTTTTATTTTATTTTTAGGTACTAGTATAGGACCTATTATTTCTATTTATCTTATGAAAATAGGAGACTATGCCCAGACGTTTATTTTATTAGGATTGATACTCTTTATTGGTTTTGTTTCCACTCTTTTTATTCGAATAAAGGAATGCGAGGATCTTTAATATGTTCAACTAATAAAATATGAATTTGCCCGCGATGATGATAAAAGTGTGCAACGATTTCAAGCAACCATTCAAATCGAGAATAAGAAATCCCCCAATAAGCAGTCGTAATTTCCGCTAACTCTTCATCGGAATAGGATAAGAAAGTTTTAGAAAGTAGTTCGTACCCTTTTATCATCATTTGTTGCATTTGAGTAATCGTTTTTGGTGTTTGTTCTATATAAAAGGTATGTAAATCTTTTTCCGAAATACCATTTAATATGAGTAAATCCGCATGGCAAATAAGGGAAAGATGTGTATACATTTCAAATAATGAACGCTTTGATTCAAGCGGTTTTATTATTAAATCACTTTCAGTATATTGGTTAAGCATTTGAATAGAAGTATCAACAGCAACTTGTAGTTGATGCAAGGCAGAGTGAACAAACATTGTAATTCTCCTCATCTCCGTATATAATAGTTTCTTAAGGGTATTATATCATACTCAAAATTCCGAAAATTCTAGTAGTTTGACTAGCATATTGAAAAGTATTATATTGTAAAAGGTCATATGAAACGTGAAATAGAATGGAATGTAATTATTGAGTTAGGAGTTAGACCAATGAGCTTGAAATATGGAAGAGATACAATTGTTGAAGTTGACTTAAATGCTGTAAAACATAATGTAAAAGAATTTAAAAAACGTGTGAATGATGAAAATATTGCAATGATGGCTGCTGTAAAAGCGAATGGGTATGGCCACGGAGCAGTTGAAGTTGCCAAATCTGCTATCGAAGCAGGAATAAACCAACTTGCAGTTGCATTTGTAGATGAAGCAATAGAATTAAGAGAAGCTGGAATCACTGTACCGATTTTAATTTTAGGCTATACATCAGTAGCAGCTGTGGAAGATGCAATTCAATATGACGTTATGATGACTGTTTATAGAATTGAAGATTTACAAAGTATAAATGAAATTGCAAACCGTCTTCAAAAGAAAGCACAAATTCAAGTGAAAATTGATACAGGAATGAGTCGTATCGGTTTACAAGAAGAAGAAGTGAAACCATTTTTAGAAGAATTAAACCGTATGGAATATGTGGAAGTGGTAGGAATGTTTACACATTACTCTACCGCTGATGAAACTGATAAAGTATATACGAATATGCAAACAAGTTTATTCGAAAAAGCTGTAAATACAGCAAAAGAATTGGGAATTCATTTTCCATATATTCATAGTTCAAACAGTGCAGGATCAATGGAACTTAGCAACACATTTCAAAATATGGTTCGTGTCGGTATTGGAATCTATGGAATGTATCCTTCGAAAGAAGTTGATCATACTGTTGTAGCATTAAAACCAGCGTTATCTTTAAAATCAAAAGTAGCTCATGTTAAACATGCGAAGAAAAATCGTGGTGTTAGTTATGGAAATACGTATGTAACAACGGGTGAAGAATGGATTGCAACTGTACCGATTGGTTATGCTGATGGTTATAATCGTCAGTTGTCTAATAAAGGATATGCATTAATAAACGGAGTTCGAGTACCTGTTATTGGCCGTGTTTGTATGGATCAGCTTATGCTAGATGTTACGAAAGCAATGCCAGTACAAGTTGGAGATGAAGTTGTATTCTACGGCAAACAAGGTGAAGAAGAAATTGCGGTAGAAGAAATAGCAGATATGTTAGGGACAATTAACTATGAAGTTACATGTATGTTAGACAGAAGAATTCCACGTGTTTATAAAGAAAATAATGAAACGACTGCTGTTGTAAATATATTAAGAAAAAACTGAATCGTTATGATTCAGTTTTTTTATTTTTCACAAATGAAAAATGTTCTATTTGTACCATGTAGTTGAATGTTTTTAAATCCTACAGATTTCAACGAAGAAATTATTTCTTCATTGGAGTAACAAGCTTCCTCAAAAGAAAAGTCACTTCTTTTCCAATTATCATTTATGTCATGTTTAAATAGAATGAAATTCATCTCTGCTCTGTGACTTTCATTATCATAAGTGGAATCGATGGTACAAACATATTCGCGTTCTGAAATATGAAAGGAAGCGCTCCAATTTTCAAGAAAGCCTTTTTCCATATTCATATCAAATGCGAATGTACCTCCATCATATAATGCTAAATAAACATGATGAAAAGTGTGTTTTAGCTCATCTAATTTCATTATATGATTTAAGCTATCACCGGCTGAAATGACATAGTGGAATTGCTCATTCAATTTGAAAGAGCGTGCATCATCGACGATGAAGGATGCATCTGGCGCGTTTTGACGTGCGTGTTCAATCATTTGAGCAGAACCATCTATACCAGTTACTATAAAATTATTATCAATTAGTTTTCTAGTAAGATGACCAGTCCCACAGCAAAGGTCTAATATACGGGAGTGGGAAGCGGCATCTTGTAAAACGAATTTATGATAGGCTGGATAGGAGTGTTCGGCAAAATGCCCCCAATGCTTATTATAAATAGATGCGAAGATATCATAGTCCGAATAAATGATTTTATTAGACATAATAAGTCTCCTCATTTTCCAGCAATCCATAATAATCATACTTCGTCATAATTTCAAATCCACATTGTGTATATAGTTTTAAAGCATTGTTATTTTTCGTTTCGACGTCTAATTCAATTGTTGAAACTCCTTCTGTAATAAGTGTATGTACCATATAACTAAGAATATCTTTACCATATCCTTTACCTTGATAAGAAGGATGAACTGCGAATCCTGATAGTGTAGTAGATTGCTCTTGCTCAGAAACTGTAATCGTTCCTATCACTTTTTCATCGATAAGGGCACTGTAAACTTGATGGGAAGGTGAATTCATCATTTTCTGTAACCATGTAGCGGTATTTTCTACAGAATCTCCAAAGGCTTTACTGGAAATTTCAATAAGATTAAGAAGTGATTCTGAAGATGCAAGAGTGAGCTGTATAGTATTCTTTGTTGTTTTTTGCACTTCTTTTGCTTTGAACTCCATACTATATTCACTATATAAATAAGGTAACTTCATTTGTTTTGCAAATTCTTTCCCAGAAGCAGAATCCCCATTCATAATAATAAGAGCTTCATCTGCCTTTCTTATTCGTATTTCTTTCATTGCGGTTTGTAAAAGAGTAGTGCCTATTTGTTGTTTCCTATAGTTCGGATGAACAAACCCTATTAACTCCAGTTTTGTAGGTCTTTCAAAGTCATACATACTTAATGCACCGATTAATTGAGAATCATCATAAAATAGAAAATCATTTATCACATCTTTATTACGAGCAGTTAAAAAGTTGACATGTAAATCCGACGAGTAATCAATTTGATCGTGTTGTCCGCAAATATGAGCTAAATCTTTCATTTGTTGAATTTCGTTTGCTGTTAAAGATTTCTTTTTTTCAATATTCATTTCATTATCCCTCGCAATCGGTTTTAAAAATAAGATGGGTGACGTAACCACTTTTCTAACTCCACACTACCTTGAACAGATAACAAGCGATATAAATAACGATAAGGTTGTCTACATTCTTCAAGACGGGGAATGGGCATAATGGTCTCATAACCTTGTTTAAAAGCATGAGCCTCTTTTTCTGTAAATACATATTCTAAGCCGATAAAATCAAACTCTCGAGGAGCAACTGCATAGGCTTCTGTATCTACTAAACCCGTAATAGTTGTACCATTTGATAAAAACTGAGTAGGGTCCATATCAATTAAAACGAGTGTAGATTCCTTTGGTGCCGGCAAGGAAGAGAGCTGTGATTCAAAAGTATGAAATGCGTTATGTATGCTCGCGTTATCGGAATAGAACCTATTTACAAAATCTTTACTGACTTTTAATATGTGAGACTTAAATTCTTCTAGTGGAATGTGGAAAGTATTTGATGGGTTTCCTATAAACTTTGCTTGAAACGAATGAATTTCTGCTAGTCCTTTTCCAAGGCTGAATAAAATAGATTCAGGTTGTCCGATAAATGATTGCAGCGTACTTCCGGTTAGTTTTTCGGCGATTACATACTCTCGCCCATTTAAAACATGCTTTTGCAAAATAGTAGGGATGGGTATGGTAGTATGCTTTTTTAATAATGCGTGTATTGTTTCTAAATGATGTACATTCCTTGGATCAATTCCAAAAAGGTTTTTGCATCCCCACCAAAAATTATTGTTTGGCTCTTGAGTCATTTTTGAGGAACGAACAATAACTTCTTCAGCTTCTGTTTTAACAAGAAACACGTCGCTAGCATGGTCTACATAGCCTGGATGCAAAGCTTGAACAGATAAAATAGGTGAAGTGAACAATTGTTGTAGCATGAAAGAGCTCCTTTTTCTGTAAATTCTCTAAATTAATTATATAACATAATGTAATTAAGAGGTAAAAATAAGGGGGGATATTATTTTTGTATAAAGGGTATTAAATTTTGAGATTCTACATAAGAATCACCAAAAAGGTGAAAAATGTGTGTATATAAAGCAATTTCTTTGTATTTGCGAAAAAAATTAGTTATGATAATACTAAGAAAATATATAAGTTTTGGGGGTAATGAATGAAAAAAGTATTTGAATACGTATTATTAACAATTGGCTCCATTATTGTAGCGGGTTCACTAGAACTTATTTTAGCGCCTAATGGCTTAGTAGACGGTGGGGTAACCGCGATTGCTATTATGGCAAATAAAGTTGCTGGATTACCGCTTTACGGAGTGTTTTTAGGACTTAATATCCCGATTTTACTATTTACTGCAAAAGTAATGGGGAAAAAGTTTTTCATCCGTACATCCTATGCAAATGTTGTTACAACACTCGGATTGATTTATTTAAAACCATTTCCAGCAATTACGACTTCGGAATTATTAATTGTACTTTATGGAGGAGTTCTATTTGGTGTTGGTGTTGGGATTGTTGTAAAAATGGGCGGAGCAATTGATGGATCAGAAATGTTAGCTGTTTGGATGAACAAGCATTTTAAAGTACCAATTAGTACATTTTTACTTGCTGTAAATGCGGTTATTTTTGTATTTGTTGCTATTTTATTTTCAATTGAGCAAGCGATGTTCTCATTAGCAATTTTCTATATTGTTACGAAGATGATAGATTTCATATTAGACGGTATTAATCAAGGAAAGAGCGTCATGATTATTTCGAATAAAAATAAAGAAATTGGCGAACTGCTTATGAAAGAATTACAACTGTCTGTTACGTATCTACATGGAGAAGGTGGTTTTTTAGGAGAGCACCAGAGAATTATTTATTGTATTACAAACCGTTTCATTTATCCAAAAATGAAAGATCTCGTTCTCTCTGTAGATCCAAGTGCTATAATTGAAGCTTCTTATTCAACAGAAACAACTGGTGTAAAGCGTCCAGGAAGGACAGCGAGATCAGGGCAAGTATCAGAAAAATAGTGACTAAAAATAACTCCACGTAAGTATAGCTTACGTGGAATTATTTTTAGTTAGGGAACCAGACTTTTTTCAGTAATTTGACAACCGTTTCGATACTATCTTCGGGAATACTGCCGAAACCGAGTAATACATATGACGCCTCTCTTAAATTATGTACAGAATCATATGTAGAGAGTGGGTACAATTTGATTCGCTGTTTTGCAGCAGCACGAATAAGTTCTTGTTCGTTCATCCCATTATGAACATGAAGTACGATATGAAGCCCTGATTGTTCACCGAGTATATGAACGTTATTGCCCATTTCATTTGTAATAGATTTAACTAAAGAAATATGTTTTCTTTTACATAACGTACGACTTCGATTAATATGGCGTTCCCAATCCCCATTTTGAATAAAGGTTGCAAAGGCAAGTTGCTGCAGGGTAGAAACAGTTTGTTTAAACATGCCTCCAAGCGCTTTATAGATTTTTAAAAGCTGAAGTGGTAAAACGATATACCCCATTCGCAAAGAAGGTAAAAAGGATTTCGAGAAAGTTCCCATATAAATAACGCGTTCATTTGAATCTAGTCCCTGTAAAGAGGGGATAGGTTTTCCTACATAACGAAATTCCCCGTCATAATCATCTTCAATAATATATCCTTCACAATCATTGGCCCATCTTAATAATTCGAGCCTTCTAGATAATGGCATAATCATTCCAAGAGGAAATTGGTGAGATGGAGTGACGTATGCTACATTAGCACTTGATTCACGTAAAGCTGAAATATGAATTCCTTTATCATCTAGAGGTATAGGGTGAACAGGAAGAGCAGAACTTTCAATCATAGCAGTTATACGGTGAAATCCAGGGTTTTCGATTCCGTATTCTTTTTTTGAACCAAGCAGTTGGAGTAGTAGCCAAAGAAGAGGCTGCGTACCTGCTCCGATAATAATTTGATCAGGTGTAGAATGTACTCCGCGAGCATGATATAAATATTTTGAAATATGTTCTCTTAGAATGAACTCACCTTGAGGATCTTCTCTAGTAAATAACTCATTTTCATACTGGAATAAAGTTTCTTGTAATGCTCTTTTCCAGCTTGTAATTGGAAAAGCTTTTTGATCAATAAGGCCTTGGCTACAATCATAGTCATATTGTTCATTTTTAATATTGTTAGCGCTGTTTGACGCAACGTGTTGTTTATTTTTAATGACATCAATATCAACTTCCACAACAAAAATCCCACGTTTCGGTTTACTTTCTACATAACCTTCAGCTAGTAACTGTTGATAAGCAGATTCAACAGTAATACGACTAACATTAAGTTGTACCGCTAAATTTCTGTGAGAAGGAAGGCGTGTACCGGCAGGTAGTGATCCCTGAGAGATTTCTCGTTTCATATATTCGTAAATTTGTAAGTAAATTGGTGTTTTACTTTCTAATTGTAATGGGATAGTAAGATCCATTTTATGAATTCTCCTTTAAAAACTGGACATATAAAAAATAATCGAACTGTCACTTAAGTTAAGGGCAGTTACTTTTTATAATGATGATATAACATTTGGGAAATTTAATAAATAGCAAGGAGAGAATCATAATGAATATTAGAGAAGTAGTAACAGAAGCTGATTTACATGATGTATTCCCAGTATTACAGCAATTACGAACAAAAATTTCAAGAGAAGAAGCAAGTTTTTTATTTCAAAAAATGAAAAAAGAAAATTATAAACTACTCTCGTTACAGAATGAGGATGACGAAGTTGTTAGTCTAGCTGGTGTAGCAATTTGTACGAATTTTTATAATGAGAAACATGTTTTCGTATATGATCTTGTAACTGCAGAAGCTCACAGATCAAAAGGATATGGTAAGGTTCTACTGTCATATGTAGAAAAATGGGGAGAAGAAAAAGGGTGCAGTTCTATCGTTCTTACATCAGCGTTTCCAAGAGTTGATGCCCATCGTTTTTATGAAAGAGAAGGCTATGATAAGGTAAGCTATTCTTTTTATAAAGAATTATAATATTAAGAGGGTTCTATGTGTGGGAACATATGGAACCTCTTTTATTTTAGAATTGAAGAATGAGGAGGGTTAATTACTTATTTTGTCGAATAGTCTCTTTATAATTGAGACGATAATATGGAATTAAAAGAAGGTTAGGGGAGTTTATACTTGGAAAAAATTCAGAAACTATTAATCCCAAAAGGTGTAAGAGTTATCGTAATATCTGATATTCATGGCGAATTAAATCTTTTAAAGGAATTATTACATAAAGTTAATTTTAAAGATGATGATTATTTAATTATAAATGGAGACCTTTGTGAGAAGGGGAACGATAGCATTGGCGTCGTAAACTATGTGATGGATTTAGTAGTTAGCAAGCCAAATGTTTATGTAGTTGAAGGGAATTGTGAAGTTGTAGTTGAAGCGCTTGTAAATGAAAATCCTGCGCTAATAAATTATTTATGTACGAAAAAGAATACAATTTTCAATGAATGGCTAGGGCAATTGAATGTTACCGCTAATGAAGAAAGTGATATTTGTGAAGTGAAAAACATATTGATGAGCCATTTTTCAAAAGAAATAAAATGGCTAACAGAATTGCCAACTGCTATTGAAACTGAGGAGTATATCTTTGTACATGCGGGTCTTGAAGATAGAGAGGATTGGAAAGAAACAGAACGGAAAAATGCGATAGCAATGCCAGAGTTTTTCAATAAGTCACATAGAGCGGATAAGTACGTAATTGTTGGACATTGGCCTGTTGTGAACTATTCCGATGAGGCGCCGTCTAACAATCCAGTTATTGATAAGGAGAAAAAAATTATTGCGATTGATGGTGGTAATGCGATTAAAGAAGCAGGGCAATTAAATGCATTTATTATTCAGAGGACAACTTCAGGTGATACGTTTTCTTATACATATGTAGATCATTTTCTACAGTATGAGGTATTGGCCGATTTTAATGCGAATTCAGTAATGCAGGGCGGGGTTACATATCCGCATTATTACATAGAACCTGTGGAGAGAATAGAAGGTTTTACCATATGTAAACAACTAGGAACAAATGAATTACTTCATGTGAAAAACGAGTATATAAAGCAACTTGAATCAGGTGAGTATACAGTGAAAACGGATATTTCTTGTGCGCAATTAAGCGTTAGAAACGGGGATGTTGTTTCTCTCATTGATGGTAGTTGTGCCGGATATGATTTAATTAAAAAAGATGGTGTAGAAGGCTGGATAGAGAAAGGAATTCTACTTGAGGTAGAAAAGAAGGGGAATATAATATTTAGCTAAAATGGGAGGGATATAACCTCCTATTTTTTATTAACTATGTTACGAGTTCGTACTTCATCTAATTTTTTCCGAAGTTCCGTTTCTAAATTAAACTCGAAAAAATTGGCTAATTTACATAAATAATTCGTATCTTATAACAAAATTATACAATATAATAAAGGGTTTTTGTTTTGATTTTTCTGAAAAAACATTATAATTATATATGAAATAAAGAGGAATGTAGGAGGAAATTATGCAAAACGTTATATTAAAGGGGAACAAAGTTACAATTCGTACAATTGAAGAATCGGATATAAAAACATTATGGAGCTTCATATATAAAGAAGAAAATCCAGAATGGAAGAAATGGGATGCACCGTATTTTCCGTTTGCAATGCAAGAATATTCGTCCTATAAAGAGAAGATGCAAACTCGTTTACAAGAAGAACCGCTATCAAATTTAATAATAGAAAATAACGGTCAAATTATAGGGACAGTCGGATTTTATTGGGAACATAAACCGACGCGTTGGTTAGAAATGGGAATCGTAATTTATGATCCAGCATACTGGAATGGTGGATATGGTACAGAAGCATTAAAACTATATAGAGATTTGCTATTTGAAAATATGGAGATTGGTAGAGTAGGGCTTACAACTTGGTCTGGCAATGAAAGAATGATGAAAGTAGCAGAGAAAATAGGAATGAGCTTAGAAGGTAGAATGAGAAAATGTCGTTATTATAACGGTACATACTATGATTCTATTCGAATGGGAATGATTCGTGAAGAGTGGGAAGTACTCCATGTAACGAAAGGATGAGGAAAGATGTATGTAATTATAGCTACATTTGATTGTGAATTTACTAATAAAATTACAGAGTTGCAAAATGAAATAACAAATATCATTGGCACAAATCAATTAGCTGGAGTAGAACCTCATATTACATTAGCTGTTTACAATGAGTTAGATGTTCATTTATATACGGAGAAATTAGAGGAGTTTGTGGCTATTCATGAAGAACTGGCCACTGTAACTTTTCCTTCTGTTGGAGCTTTTCCTACTAATGGGACGATCTTTCTGGCGCCGAACGTTACCGATGAATTAGTAAGACTTCATCATTCTTATCACGAGTATTTCAAAACTTTTCAAGATAATCCAAATTCATATTACGTACCAGGAAAATGGATTCCGCATTGTACGATTGCTAATGGGTTAAATTTAAATCAGTTTTTAAGTGTAATGGAATATATATATGAAAAATTTGATGTTACAATAGCTTCGATTGAGAAGTTAAAATTAATTAAGGTAAATTATGAAGGTGGTTTTGCCATTTCTTCTAGTATATTAGCAGAATATAATTTAAAGAGAATGGAGACATCGAGATGACATATGTAATTAGAGAAATGAAGCAAGATGATATTCATGCTGTACAAAACGTAGCAAAAATAGCTTGGCATGATACTTACGAAGGAATTATTCCGAGAGAGATTCAAGATAGTTTTTTAGATGAAGCCTATTCTGATGAAAAAATGAAATATCGTCTTAAAAATACACATTTATTCGTTGCAGAAGAAGAGGGAGAAGTAATTGGATTTGCGAATTTTTCACCCGTTAGACTGCAAAATGAAGCAGAATTAGGTGCGATTTATTTGTTACCAGATCAGCAAGGAAAAGGGATAGGAAGTGCTTTGTTAAAAAGAGGGATTAAGGGACTAAAAGGGATTCGGAAACTGTACATACATGTAGAAGCAGCAAATGAAAAAGGAAAGCGCTTTTATGAAGCGAAAGGTTTTGCGGAATTAGAGCAATTTGAAGAGGATTTTGAAGGACATATGATGCAGACAGTAAGGATGGTTTTATACATATAGGGAGGACTAGGAATGAAAATATTTGATTTCAGTGCAGAGGTTGGGAAGCACATATCAGCATTTCAATCTAATTTCATAATGTCGAAAATATTAAACCATCAAGGGAATATACATATCGGTGCTATGCATTTACAAGAGAATGGAATTATCGGATATCATGAAGCAGTTGTATCTCAACTGCTTCTTATTGCGGGTGGTGAAGGATATGTATGCGGGGCAGATAAAGAAAAAGTGAAGGTAGAAGCTGGACAAGCTGTGTTTTGGGAGAAGGGTGAGTTTCATGAAACAAGTACAGAAAAAGGATTAATAGCAATTGTTATGGAGGCGGAGAATCTTGAACAAGCGATATTAATGCCTATTAGTGATGGGGAGTTGTGAAAAATGATAGTAAAGGCGAATCGAGAAGATACAGAAGAAATATTACATTATGCAGCTCAAGCACTTTTTGAAGGGACGAGAGGGAATTGTCAGTTAAGTAAAGAGAAAGCGATTGAAATTACAAAGCCAATAATAGAAAAAGGGGCATATTATTTAGTCATTAAAGAAGAAAATAAAGTAATGGGATGGATATTAATAGGGGAAAATACAGACTATTTTTCTCGTGAAAAACTTGGATTTATATATGAGCTGTACGTATTCCCAGAATATCGCGGGAGAGGATTATCGCGAGAATTGATGGAGGCTGGCATTAAGGAATTGAAGGAGAAGTATTCCGAAATTCGTTTGAATGTATTTGCTGGGAATTTTGCAAAAGAGATGTACGAAGAATTAGGGTTTGTTGAAAGACAAGTAATTATGACTTTGAAGTAAGTGCAATAGCCTGAACGGGAGAAGAGAAAGAATGAGAAAAGAAAATGAGTATATTGCTTATTTACAAAGGATGTATCCTCAATTACAAATAAAATCGGTTTATGTAAATGAAATAGGTCAAAATAATGATGTATTAATTGTAAATGATAATATAGTATTTCGTTTTCCGAAATATGAAAAAGGTATTCAGAAACTTCGAGCAGAAACAAAGCTGTTAGAGAAAATAAGACCCTTCATTACGCTCCATATTCCCAATCCATGTTATCAAAGATTTCAAGATGAAGTGCCAGGGAAAGTATTTACAGGATATGAAATGATTGAGGGAGAACCGTTTTGGAAAGACGTTTTAACAGAAATGAATGATGAAAAACAAATACAAAAACTTGCGTGCACATTAGCGGGATTTTTAAAAGAGTTACACGAAATTCCATTATCTACATTTGAAGGTATTATGCAATATGATGGCATTGATATGTATTCAGAAATAAATAGTTTATATAGCAAATTACAAGAACATGTTTATCCATTTATGAGAAATGAAGCGAGAAAAGAAATCTCAACATCGTTCGAGTTATATTTAAATGAATCTAGTCATTTTAACTTTACCCCTAGTCTTGTTCATGGGGATTTTGGCATGACAAACATTTTATATAGTGCAACAAAGCGGGATATTTCAGGAGTTATAGATTTTGGTGGTGCGAGCATGGGGGATCCTGCTTATGACTTTGCGGGGATATTAGCTAGTTATGGAGAGGAGTTTTTACAACTCTTTTCGGCTCATTATCCTAATTTAGAAGCAGTAAAGGAACGAATGTATTTTTACAAAAGTACATTTGCTCTTCAAGAAGCATTATTTGGTGTCCTGAATAATGATAAGAAAGCCTTTCAAGCTGGAATAGCAGAATATGTATAAAAAGCCGATTTCAAATCGGCTTTTTATTATCGATACATCGTCCACATCCCGATATCTTTAAATCCTAAACGTTTATAAATTCGTCCAGCAGCTGGATTGTTATAAAATAAGCAAAGCGTTCGGCCTTCTTTAGTAAAGTCTCCGATCATTTTCTGTAATATGAGCGAAGCATATCCATTCCCGCGATGATTCGGATGTGTACAGACTCCAACAACCATAGCCGATAATGAATTTTCAGCGGATGTAGAGGCGGATGCGATGATTGCACCGTCTTTTTCAATATAGTATGTACGTCCTGTATTTGTTTCGAGAGTTTGTCTTAATATTTTCTCTGATTCATTAGCAACTGGAAATTCAGCAATGTTACTTCGTAATTGCATAATTTGCTCTACATCATCTAGTGTGGCAAATTTAATTGTTTCTTGGACAGGCGTGCTAGGTAAGTTGTTGTCATCTAGACATTCGCAAAAATACATTTCATTTTTAGTACCTAGGTGTATATTTGAAGTAGTTTCAAATCTTTCTACAATAGTCGACTTGCCAGAGAGCTTAAGCGGCTTATATGCGGAAAGAAGTGCCTCATATTCAGTAACCACAAACTCATCTTTACTATACGGTATAAATGTATCGTGAAAGCGAAGTAAAATCGATTTTAATGTTCCATTCTCTTCGAATGCTCCCCATAATTCTTGAAAGTCTGTTTCGTAACCGAAAGCTTCAATATCTCCAATAATAAACAGGTTAAGGGCTGCTTCTTCTTTTAGAAAAGAGAAAACTTGTTCGTGGTCTTTCTTTGTTAATTTTCGGATCATAACGAATCGACCTCTTTTTTTATTTTTTTCTAAATATTACAACTTTTAATTTTTGAAATCAATATAAAAATTTATGTTTAGTTCACAAAGTTTCGGAAAAACTAGGAAAGATATGACAAAGGAGGTTATGAACGGTGGATCATCCAATTCAAGGATTAATGAAAGCAGCAATGGAAAATTTGAAGGAAATGGTCGATGTAAATACGATTGTTGGAGAGCCTGTTCAAACGGCTGACGGTGGTGTAGTGTTAACGGTTTCTAAAGTAGCGTTCGGTTTTGGCGCAGGAGGTTCTGATTTCCAGACGAATGATGGACAAAGAGCGAATGGTAACCCTGCATTTGGTGGCGGTAGCGCGGGTGGTGTTTCTATTACACCAGTAGCATTTCTAGTTGTGAATAAAGATGGGGTAAATATTCTTCATTTACAAAATGCGACACATTTAGCGGAAAAAATGATTGAATTAGCTCCACAAACAATTGATAAAATCCAATCGATGTTCCAAAAAGAAGAAAAGAAAGAGGAAAATCATCACCCTCAAAACCCAGATGATATCCTTTAAAAACGCCTGCTTATGAGCAGGCGTTTTTTCTTGTAATCAGTATGTAATAAAACACATGAAATTGTAAATAGTTTTTGAAGTTTTTTCTATGTTTCTAAAATTTTTCATGTTAAAATATGCTATAGAATTGAAACATATAAAACGAAGGTGGCTGGGTGCTTTGTCTGGAGGATCTGACCAAGTAAACAATATGATATATATTAATGGTAATCGTCGGGGTCATTGTTTTATTACATCTGGAATTACGTTTAAAGAGTTTGCAAGTAACATCCCTTCACCGCTTCATCAAGTATTACTTTTAAAGCATAATTTTGAGTGGACAGATTTTCATTATCATACTTTATTTGAATATGTCGAGGAAGAAAACATATATAAACTCATTCAAGCAGAGATTGATGAATTTGATGAATTTTGTTGGGTAGATTTTGATGATGCAAGCGATTTAGATGAGTTAGAGCCAAAAGAAATTGCAGAATTATTATATTTGGCTCACAAAAAAGAACCACTTGGAAGAACGTTCTTCCCGTTACTGAAAAATAGATTCGTTTATTTTTCACATGATGATGGTTGGTACAATAAAGTGTATTACCGTAGAATCGGTGATTTTGTAGGAATGCTAAGTAAAGTAATTCCATATAAACTCGGTTCGTTTGGAAAGAAACGTTTTACTTTCTTCCAAAAATCAAAAATTTTCCCAGCAATTTCAAAGGAAGTTATCCTTGGGCTTGTTCCGTTAATGGAAGATGGGTTATACATTGATTTAGCGGGGAAAATTGAGTCGAGAAGAGGTCTTGAAATTCCGGTATATGTAGTAGGATCATTCGAAAGTACGGATGAGGTACTAGATAATATCGATGAATTGAAAGCGGACGCAACAGAAACAGGTTGGCTCATTTTTGATAAGAAAGAACAAGAGTGGCAATGGGTAGTAGACTAAGAAAACTTGGCGCATGAAGTCAAGTTTTCTTGTCTTTTGAAAGGAGAACAAATGAAGAAATATTATACAATTGTGGGTATGGTAAGTATTATTCTCGTGGCGATATTACTTATAACTTGTCCGAAAGAATCAGATTTCAAGTTGTATTTAGAGGATAAATATGCATTGAAATGTGACGAGAGTAGCTTTGAATGCGTGCAAAATGTAGATGAAAAAAAAGAAAAATTACAGTTTGAAAGTATTGATGCGCGAAATGGTGTTTTCTTTATGACTGTAAAGCAAACGTATAAAACAGAAGCTGGTGTTACAAAAGAATATAGCGGAGTAGGGATGTTTGGTACATTTCTTTTTGTTTCAGAGAAGACTTTCTAGTAATAGAAGGTCTTTTTTTTATGCTTATGTTCATATAGATGAAGTAAGACAAGCATAGGAGGGGTATTAATGAAGAAGGAATGTATCGTTTGTGGTGGTGAGGAGTTTTTTTCTTCAACATTATATGCACGTACGAAACAAGATTGGGCATATGCACCAAACATGTACCGATTTGAAAAGGTGTTTATTGAACAAAGGGACGAAGAAAATTATCCAGTCTTTCAAGAAATTACAGCCAAGCATTGTTGTGGATGCGGTCATATCATGTTGTATCATGAATGAACACACCAAGTATAACTTGGTGTGTTTTTTTAAAACGCTGATAAAGCAAGCGGATATAGTAAAGTGAATAAAACAGAAAAACTGCCAAAACCAATTGCGGTATATCCAAGTGTTCTCGCTCCAAAATTGACAGCTAATAGGCCAACTAAAATCGCAAGGGAGCCGAGTGTAACAGGATAAAAAGCAATGGAGAATAACGAAAGAAATAATGCGACATAGCCTATCATTGCTCCGGTATTTGTACCTTCTATTTCATTTGCAATTTCTTTGCGCTCATGTCTAATCGGAATACCAGCTGGTGATATTTCAGCTGCATACTCTTCGTTTTTTTCACCATTTTTAAAATGTTTTTCACCACTTTTAAAATGATGATTTCTCTTTCTTCGCATGTACATCCCTCTCTTTCAATTGGGTGTATCTATAGTATCTTTCATAAGGAACAGAACATGAGTATGAGTTAAACCCAAGTAAAGCAAAAATTGGAGAAAATAGATTCCGTTGTTATTCTGTACATCCCGCTATTTGCCTTGAGTAAGGACCAAACCTCAAAATTCGGCTGGAGCAAAGAAGTTAAGTAGGAGTCGGATTGCCCGTAAAAGTCTGATTAGTGAGGGCTGATAATCAGTGGGGACGAACAAAATCCCCACTGATTAAAGTTTCACTTTATCTCCTTATGAAGATAAACAGGAATTTTGGAGAATGATGTAGAATGAAATGAATGATGATACGTGAAGGTAGGGGAATGTATGACGAAGTTTAATTGGCATGAATCGGCAGAGAAAAAATGGGATAACAATGCAGAGTTTTGGAATCAAAATAGTCAAGAAATGTGGGATAGCGGGAGCAGGAGTACAATCATTCCATTTTTTGAGCAGTACGTCGAAAAAGAAGCACAAGTGTTAGATGTTGGCTGTGGTGATGGGTATGGTACATATAAATTAAGTGTTACTGGGTACAAAGCAGTTGGGGTGGACTTATCGGAAGTGATGATTCAAAAGGGTAAGGAACGTGGAGAGGGCTCAAAGTTATCTTTTATAAAAGGTGATCTTTCTGCATTACCATTTGAAAATGAGCAATTTGAAGCAATAATGGCAATTAATTCTTTAGAATGGACTGAGGAGCCATTACAAGCATTAAATGAAATAAAGCGTGTTTTAAAGAAAGATGGATATGCATGTATTGCAATTTTAGGACCGACAGCAAAACCGAGAGAGAACAGTTATCCGCGCCTATACGGCAAAGATGTTGTATGCAATACGATGATGCCTTGGGAATTTGAACAGTTAGCGAAAGAACAAGGTTTTGAAGTTGTAGATGGCACCGGTGTATATAAGCGCGGAGTAAATGAGAAGATGTTAGGTCAATTACCTACAGAGTTACAGCAATCGTTAACATTCTTATGGGTATTTATGTTAAAAAACGTATAAAGAAATGAAAGAATTTTTAGGAGGTAAATAAGTGCAGAAAATACAAAAAACTGATACAATATCATCAGAACCAATTAAAGGGGGACTAGGGTATATGACAACTACTACAACAGTTAAATCCGATATTGAAATCGCACAAGAAGCGAGTATGAAGAAGATTCAAGAAATTGCAGCTGATTTAAATATTTTAGAAGATGAATTAGAGCCATACGGGCATTATAAAGGTAAGTTATCTCTTGATATTTTTAAGCGCTTACAGGATGAAGAAGACGGTAAAGTTGTTTTAGTAACAGCGATTAACCCAACTCCAGCTGGAGAAGGTAAATCAACAGTAACAGTTGGTTTAGGTCAAGCTTTTAATAAAATTGGTAAGAAAACAGTAATTGCACTTCGCGAACCATCTCTTGGACCAACGATGGGACTAAAAGGCGGAGCAGCAGGTGGTGGTTTTTCACAGGTTGTACCAATGGAAGACATCAATCTTCACTTTACTGGAGATATCCATGCGATCACAACTGCTAATAACGCGTTAGCGGCGTTTATTGATAATCATATCCAACAAGGAAACACACTTGGAATTGATACGCGTAAAATCGTATGGAAACGCTGTGTTGACTTAAATGATCGTGCCCTTCGTAATGTAGTAATTGGCCTTGGTGGACCGGTTCAAGGTGTACCACGTGAAGACGGTTTTGATATTACAGTAGCATCTGAAATTATGGCCGTATTCTGCCTTGCAACAGATATTCAAGATTTAAAAGCGCGTCTATCTCGCATTGTTGTCGCTTATAATTTTGCAAATCAACCTGTAACGGTTAAAGATTTAGGTGTAGAAGGTGCGTTAACATTATTATTAAAAGACGCATTAAAACCGAACTTAGTACAAACATTAGAAAATACACCAGCTATCATTCATGGCGGACCATTTGCGAATATCGCTCACGGTTGTAACAGTGTTATCGCTACGACAATGGCAGCAAAATTAGGTGATTATGTTATTACAGAAGCTGGATTCGGTGCGGATTTAGGTGCTGAGAAGTTTTTAGACATTAAAGCACGTGCAGCTGGTATTAAACCAGAGGCGGTAGTTATTGTTGCGACTATTCGTGCGCTTAAAATGCATGGCGGCGTAGCGAAAGATCAATTAAAAGAAGAAAATGTAGATGCTTTAGCAAAAGGTATGGAAAACTTACAGAAGCATGTTGAAACAATTCAAAGCTTCGGTGTGCCTTTCGTAATTGCAATAAATAAATTTATTACAGATACAGATGAAGAAGTTGCATACTTACAAGAGTGGTGCAATGAGCGTGGTTATGCAGTATCCTTAACGGAGGTTTGGGAGAAGGGTGGCCAAGGCGGAGTTGACCTTGCTGAGAAAGTGTTAAAAGAAATTGAAAAAGGTGAAAACAACTACGCACCACTTTATGAATTAGAATTACCATTAGAAGAAAAAATTCGTACAATTGCTCAAAAAGTGTACGGTGCAAAAGATATTGAATTTGCTCCGAAAGCACGTAAGCAATTAGCTCAATATGAAGGAGAAGGTTGGAGTAACCTACCAATTTGTATGGCGAAAACACAATACTCTCTTTCTGACGATGCAACAAAATTAGGTCGTCCATCTGACTTTGTCGTTACAATTCGTGAGTTAAAACCATCAATTGGTGCAGGGTTTATCGTTGCGTTAACAGGAACAATGTTAACAATGCCAGGCCTTCCAAAACAGCCAGCAGCACTACAAATGGATGTAAATGAAGATGGAAAAGCAGTAGGTTTATTCTAAAAGGTTGTAATTCATCTCGTTTATCTGTAAACTATATATACATCAAGTGGCGCCTTTCCATCGAAAGGCGCCTGTTTTTTGGAGGAAATTATGTTTGATCCAACTGCTTTTGAAAATTTAAAGGTAATTGTGGAAGGAGCTGTCTATGATTTCGATTTACACGGTGATATTCTCGTAACAGATCGAAAAGATGTGATGGACCTTGCTTCATTAAGTCGTATGTATAGTATTTCATTTCAACTAACAGAAACATTTAAAACGATGGTAGAGGCGACATTTTCACTATCTGTTGATGCAAAGAATTTATCAGGTGAAATATTAGAAGTACCTCAGTTTATACCAGGTTGTGAAATGAAGCTGGAATTCTCGTTCGAAATGGAACAACCAGAGGTAGGATGCGAAGAAATTGAAACTTTATTGCATTCTATATGGGGAAAAGAGCGAATGATTACGCAGAAAATTTCATACGAATATAATAAGCAAGCGATTTCATATCATAATAAGGTAGAGGTTCTATTTCAAAAAGCGATTACAGAAGACCATGTTGATGATTTAATAGCTGTTATTTCACACATGATAGAAACGGTGCGAACAATACAACATTTTCTTCAAAAATAGAGATAAAGGAGAAAAACAAATGATAAAAGATATGCAACCATTTTTACAACAAGCTTGGGAGAAGGCTGGTTTTAAAGAATTAACTGAAATTCAAAAACAAGCGATTCCAACTATTTTAGAAGGACAAGACGTTATTGCTGAATCTCCAACTGGAACAGGAAAAACATTAGCGTACTTATTACCACTTTTACATAAAATTAATCCTGAAGTTAAACAACCTCAAGTTGTAATTTTAGCGCCAACTCGTGAACTTGTTATGCAAATTCATGAAGAGGTTCAAAAGTTTACAACAGGAACTGAAATTTCAGGTGCATCTTTAATTGGTGGTGCAGATATTAAGCGCCAAGTTGAAAAATTAAAGAAACACCCGAGAGTAATTGTCGGTTCACCAGGCCGTATTTTAGAATTAATTCGTATGAAAAAGCTAAAAATGCATGAAGTGAAAACAATTGTATTTGATGAGTTTGATCAAATTGTAAAGCAAAAAATGATGGGCGCTGCACAGGATGTAATTAAATCAACGATGCGCGATCGTCAATTAGTATTCTTCTCAGCGACAATGACAAAAGCGGCAGAAGATGCAGCACGTGATTTAGCAGTTGAACCACAATTAGTACGTGTAACACGTGCAGAATCAAAAAGCTTAGTTGAGCATACGTATATCATTTGTGAGCGACGCGAAAAAAATGATTACGTAAGAAGAATTATGCATATGGGTGATGTAAAAGCAGTTGCTTTCTTAAATGACCCATTCCGTTTAGATGAAATTACTCAGAAATTGAAATTCCGTAAAATGAAAGCAGCAGCTCTTCATGCGGAGGCAAGTAAGCAAGAGCGTGAAGCAACGATGCGTGCATTCCGCGGTGGGAAATTAGAAATTCTACTTGCTACTGATATTGCGGCACGTGGAATAGATATTGATGATTTAACACATGTAATTCATTTAGAGTTACCAGACACTGTAGACCAATACATTCACCGCTCAGGACGTACTGGACGTATGGGTAAAGAGGGAACGGTAGTTTCCCTTGTAACACAACAAGAAGAGCGTAAATTACTTCAATTTGCGAAAAAACTAGGTATCGTGTTTACGAAGCAAGAAATGTTCAAAGGAACATTTGTAGAATCGAAACCACAAGAACCAAAGAAAAAGAAACCAGCATTTACTGGGAAGAAAAAACCTAGATAAGTGAATGAAAAGACGTAACTATGCGTAGTTACGTCTTTTTTGTTTGTAAGTTGTTTAATAGTAACTCAAGCTATATCAACGATTTTATAGGGAGTATCGATGTATCGACAAACAAGCAATAGTGTTAGTTTCTAATTTTGTATGTGCATTGAATGAAATGGAGTCAGTCGATAAATTTCGTGAAGAAGTACATATAAAATAAAAAGGATTAATAATAGCATCTGTAGAAAGCTACTTAGAATATAAAAACCATTAGGGGGAAAATAAATGATTCATAAAGTCGGACAAATTATGCTGTATGTAAATAATCAAGATGAGGCAGTAAATTTTTGGACGGAAAAGGTTGGGTTTCATGTAGTAGCAGAGGAAGATAATAAGCAAGGAATGAGATGGATTGAAATTGCTCCAACTAATGATGCTGAGACGAGTATCATATTACATAATAAAGAGGTTATCTCCAAAATGAGCCCAGAATTGAATCTTGGGACACCGTCTTTAATGTTTTTCTCAGAAAACCTTGAAGAACTATACAAAGATTTAACAAATAAAAACGTTACAGTTGGCGAAATGGTAACTATGCCTTCTGGCAAAGTGTTTAACTTTGCTGATAGTGAAGGGAATTATTTTGCTGTTATGGAAAAGAACCAATAATAATATTGCTATGTGAAAATCCCCCTCAAATATATTGAGGGGGATTACATGTTTGAAAGCAATTTTTCATTAGAGAGTTGATTAATAAAAAATACGCCTTTTTCAATAGCTGTTTCAATATAACCAACGATTTGATCAAACGTAAATACTTGTAAGTCTTCATGCAAATGTTGCTCCGGATACAACATATCTTCAAAAAGATACTTTCGAAAAGCTAAAACGTTTTCTTTAGAAACCTCTTCAATATCCACAATGTGAGTCTTTTGATTGAGAAGAGAGAGGAGTTGTTGTTCTTTATCATAATAATGAAGTAACTTTGCATTCAATAATTTAAAATCGTTGTAGTACATAGATACGATAGTCTCGTCATTTTCTATTCTATTTTTAAGCCAAGGTAGAAAAAAGCCATTTAGCCAATTATCATCGGCAATGAGGTGGGTGTAATAGCCCAGGAGAAAAGGGGACTCCATATAATCTTTATATTTATGAATAAATGAACCGTAATCAATTCTTCTCGTATAGTCTTTCGTTGAGCCAGCGTAAAAATGTGAGGTGACTTTTTCTATCTTTGAATGCACAGCATCAGGGGCTACACCTCCAAGTATGAAAGAAGTTGTATCTTGAATAGATAATTTCTCGGCAATCCTGTTAGCGATAATAGCATGCATAACTCGTGATCCCATGAATGACACCTCGATTTCAAGTATTCATTTCAGGAAGAGGACTGGACAGTTAGTATTACTTTCCCTGTACTTTTTCTACTTTCGACCCATTCATGTGCTTTCCCTGCATCTTGAAGAGGAAAAGATTTCGTAGCTTTAATTTGTAAACTTCCATCACGTAAATAACGGAAAACTTGATTCGCAGTTTCTTGAAGCAATTCAGGACGTTTTTTCCGTGTAGTGCCAAAGCTGAAACCGAGTATAGAACGGCAACTTGCGTGTAAATCTTTCGTTTGAAAACTACCAACTTCTCCGCTAGCATTGCCGAAATGGACGAGACGACCGTAATAAGCAAGGCATTCTAAACTTCTTTCGGACACAGTACCAGAAATAGAATCTAAAATAATATTAACGCCTTCTCCGTTTGTAAGTTGATTTATCCTCTCTACAAAATCTTCATCTTGATGACAAATAACATAATCAGCGCCAGCATCTAAAGCAATTTTTCTTTTTGCTTCATTTCCAACAGTACCGATAACTTTTTTAGCCCCTAATAGTTTTGCAAGTTGAATCGCTGTAGTACCAATTCCACCAGCAGCTGCATGGATTAGAACTGTTTCATCTTTTTGTAGTCTTGCAACATTTGCGAGTAAATTATAGCTTGTGAAAGATACAATCGGACAAGCGGCTGCAGTTTGGAAATCGACTTCATCAGGTAATACGAAAGTAAGATTTTCATTTGCAACAACATATTCAGCGTAAGAACCATTTTGAGGAAAAGCAATGACTCGTTGTCCAGGATAAATGTTTTTCACATGAGAACCTACGCGTTCTACAATACCAGCTGCATCTATCCCAGGGATAAAAGGTAAGGCTTTGTTTCCTTTTTTTCCATAACGGGATTTAATATCGGCGAAATTAACACTAGTAGCAACAACACGAATTAAAACTTGATTGTCTGAAATAGCCGGCATCTCCACATCTGTATATTTCATCACTTCAGGACCACCGAACGAAGTTACAACGATAGCTTTCATATACATCCTCCTAAATTTGAATATATATATTATTTTAAATCTTTATTAGAAATTGGAAAATTATATAATTGTTATGCAGGGTTATAAGTGAAGCTTATGAAGTCATTGCATCATTATATTAATTTATTTGAAAAAACTTTGAAAGAAATCGAACGAAATATCGTTTTCTTGCCAATATATAGTGTAGGACAAAGGAGGGATGGTACATGAAGGGGGAGACAGTGTATTCAGATTTAATCCAATTAACTTTATCAGGCAATAAAGAAGCATATAGCGAATTGTATGATAAAACGATTCAAGAAATATATAAGACAGCACATTTTTTAATAGAAGACAAAGCAGATGTAGATGATGTCGTTCAAGAAATATACATACAGCTATATGAATCGCTTCGTAAATATGATAGCGAGAAGCCATTTAGACCTTGGCTAATTGGACTTGCGATTAAACAAATTCATTCTTATAGAAGAAAGAGGTGGATGCGACTACGAATTGTAAAAAAAGCAGAAGAGCAAAGAAAACCAGTACAAATTGATTTTTCTAGCGATGTTGTAAGTAAAATATCAAATCAAAAATTAATCGAACTCATTCATAAGTTACCGTATAAATTGAAACAAGTTATTATCTTAAGATACTTACACGATTACTCTCAAGAAGAAGTAGCACAAATATTACATATTCCAATCGGTACAGTGAAGTCTAGAATTCATGCGGCATTAAAGAAACTACGTCAAAAAGAGCAAGTAGAAGAAATCTTTTTAGGAGAGGTAGGGAATGTGAAATGAGCTTAGATTGTAGAGTTAGAGAATCTATACAAGAAGAAGCGAAGGGGATTATTGCCCCGCCGGAGTTAAAAGAAAAAGTAATTGTTCAAATAAAAATGAAGAGCGGGGGAAGTAAAAGGAAGAAGCGCCTTATCGCAGGGGTGCTTGCAGCCGCATTTTTAATCCCAACGACTGGTTTTGCTTACCAATCTATTATGGCGGATGGTATATACGGATCTTTTGAGAACTTAAAAAAACATGCCGGAGCTATAACATTAGAAGGATACATGCGTTTTAATGCAAAGTTATCACAAGCGAAAGACGAAATGGGTGCGAAGGAATATGAAGAGTTTACAAAAGAACTAAAGAAATTAACGAATGCAAAGCTTGAGTATGGAGATTCGAACGGTAATATTGATTATGATCAGTTATCACCAGCTAAAAAAGAGGAAATGAAAAAGGTAGAAATGGAACTTCAGCCGTATTTTGATAAATTAAATGGCCATAAATCTAGTAAAGAAGTATTAACTCCAGAAGAGTATGAACAATATATGGAAGTGTTAATGTCATATCAAACTGTATTAGTAAAAGCGAAATCGAGTGGTGGGATAACAGTAGAAGAAGTACCTGAAGCGTATAAAGAAAGATTTATTAAAGCAGAACAGTTTATGGAGTATGTAGATGAAAAGGTGAGATAAGTAAAAAAGCTCATAGCTTAAGCTCTGAGCTTTTCTTATTGAAACGTAAATATATTAACCACCTATTCCTTTTGCTAGCAATAAGAAATATACAAATATTAGTATGACTCCATTTAATGTCGTACCAACTATTTTAAATAGCCAATTCTTTGATGCGATCGCAAAAATAATACCGAGTAATGAAAGAATACTTAGAAGCACAATAATTAATGTTAAATTTGCATTAGGTCCTCTTAAAATAAAGAAAGAACATATACTTGTGATAAACGTTAGAAACGAGAAAGTCCCTAATTTCATAATAAGTCTCCCTTGTTTGAAATGTATTTTGATTTAGTGCGCGACTTTCTTTAGTTTAACATAAATTTCCTATTACCAATTAAATATATGAACAATAAAAAACGAGTATAAAATCTATGCGATTTCATACTCGTTTTGTTATTACTTAAATTTCCTTACCACATGTATAGCAACTCTTACAAGGAGTATTGCACTTATAAATAAACCACCATAACCAACGACACTTAAAAATTGAACATTAGGTTCTTTTGCATACAAGTTAGGGGCAGAATTATCTTGATTTGCTTAATAAAGTGAAAGTGGGAAATCACTTAGTTATATTCCTTACTATTCTCCTTGTCTTTTTGTATCAAACAATCTAAAAGTGAGTAACCAGCTATTAAACTAATAATGGTAACGAAAGTTGTATTCACAAGAATAATATTAGTTAAATAAGGTAGGTATTTGCCAACTGGTGAAAAGAGTAGGGCTGGAGAAAAGGAAATGAATAGTGTTGGCAACGTAATAGCGATAAATTTATCCGGCTGAAAGCTCCAGTTTTGTTTGCTCGTTTCGCGATTAATGGATTGTAGGAATCGTAATAAAATGCCGAACAAAAGAGGGAAGAGTGTAAAGTAGAATAACCTTGGATAAAAGTTAAAGTTCACTTGCGCGTCTGTTTCTAAATAAAATTGAATTTTTACTCCTACAAATAATAATAAGATGATAAATAATGTAAAGCAGAGGTAAAGTATCAATTTTTGCATTCCATTCCACCATCCTTTATTAAAAAATATATTCAAAAAAAGAAGAGATATACAATAACTACTGTTATATATCTCTTCTTTTACTGTTAGTTGATAGTGGATTTGGATTTCTCTTGCTTCGTGAAATAATCAATAATGCCCATTGCACTAATTTCTATATCTAGATGTAAAATGTTATAAACGGAATGATTTGATGGAACGTTTAACTTTGTAAGATGAGAAGAGATTTTATCCATTAATAAAGTTTGTAAAGCTTTAGTCGCTTCATCGAAATCATTATACTTTTCAAAGACTTCTTTACCAGTACCAACGAAAATAGGTAACCAATGTTCAAGTTGGTTATATACTTCTGTAACATTGGATGATGCGCCGTAATGACCGAAATAAATAGTATCTACATTCATACTTTGAATATGATTTTTAGAAGCAATCATCGCATCTGGCTGGAATTGTGAAGGAGACGTTGATGGTAGATATAGTTCTACATCAAGGTCTGCGAGTTCTCTATAATAAATTCCTATTGTATCGCCAGTAAAAATGCCGTTTGTTAATGAATCGTGAATGCTAATATGGTGCTTCGCATGTCCCGGTGTATTATAAAATGAAAGTGTACGGTCTTCTGCAATTTTTAATGTATCACCATTTTGTACAATATGAACACGTTCTTCTTCAATTGGAAGAATTGGATCAAAAAGTTTATCAAAATCTTCTTTGTACACAGCTTTTGCGCCAAGAATTAGTTTTGTTGGATCAATCATATGACGAGCCCCGCGCGGATGCACAAATAGAGTAGCATTTGGGCACTTTTCCATCATTAGCCCTGCTGCGCCTGCATGATCTAAATGAACATGTGTAACAATGATATTTTTTACATCTTTTAAATCAATATGTAGTTGTTGTAAGCCGTCTAAAATATACGGAAGAGAAGGGGCTGCACAAGTTTCAATTAAAGTAATATCGTCACCTAATAAAACGTACGTACCTGTTCGTTCAATATGTTGTAAGTCGTAATCATCAATAAGATATAGATGAGAAGATAATTGTTCTACTTTTTTCATCATTACCACTCCTTATTTACTGCATGTTTCTATTATACGCTAAAATAGAAAAAAGGCAGAAAACGAAAGTTTCGTCTTCTGCCTTTTTGTAATGTTCTTATTTCGTTTGTTCTTTATTAATAGACATAACGAACAGTCCAACAATGCCACCAACGATTGGAAGCATAATCTCTCCTGCTAAATTAAAGTAGGAGCTTAAGAATAAACCATTTACATCGATTACCCAACCAGTAACATACAATAACATCATATATAGTACGAAATAAAACTCGCGATTTGAAATCGTTTCATGTTGTGCAGTTTTCATAATGAACACCATCCTTTTCTTTTATAATGGAAATATAAACTGTCACATTTTGTTCACAATTCAAGTGTAAAACTTTCCATCATAAAAGTCTAGTATATTGTGTCGAATTTTCGAACAAAAATAAAGCGCTATCATTTTTTGTGTGTAAGTACGTAATAAGAGCTGTATATTCACGAATGTAGTATAGTATAAACATAGAATGATAGCGAAGAGAGGGGTAGGAACAATGACAGTTTATGATTTTTCAGCTAAAACGATAACAGGAGCAGATAAATCGTTAAAAGATTACGAAGGAAAAGCACTTCTTATTGTAAATGTAGCTAGCAAATGTGGTTTTACACCGCAATATAAAGGATTACAAGAAGTATATGATAAATATAAAGGCCAAGGACTAGAAATACTAGGTTTCCCTTGTAATCAATTCGGAGGACAAGAACCAGGTACAGAAGCAGATATTACAAGTTTTTGTGAATTAAACTACGGTGTAAACTTCCCGATGTTTGCAAAGGTTGATGTAAAAGGTGATAAAGCTCACCCTCTATATACATACATGACAGAAGAAGCACCAGGTTTACTCGGTATGAAAGCAGTGAAATGGAACTTTACGAAGTTTCTAATTGGAAAAGACGGGAAAGTAGTAGGGCGTTTTGCACCGCATACGAAGCCGGTGGATTTAGAGGTTGAGATTGAGAAGGTACTTGGGGAATAACTAGAAGTTTCACTTTATTAAGAAACGCCTCAAAGAACAATGTAGTTCTTTGAGGTGTTTTCTTTAAACTCACATTATCAAGATTAAATCACTCTATCGTAGTCGTTTGATTTAGGCAGAGAAGCTGCTTTTTTCATAAGCACTTCCCATAAGTGTACAGATTTCTTCCATTCTGCTGCGGCCTGTTCCTGTTGATACATAGCGTTCTCATAACTGAAAGTAAGTTGTTGCATATGAGCCGAGTTGTAAATCCTATCGATGTGAAGAGCGTATTCTCGGAATGTTTGACTTTCACCCCGCGGTATGCCGATTCTCGCAAATTGTTTTAAAAGTGCACCGTAAGCTTTTCTATAAACAGCATCATCTTTTCGATATTTATAGAAAAGAATAATAAAAAATGTAATCCATTTCATTCTTGTGGTGAAGAGAATGTATCCTATAATACTAATCGGTATCGTAGAGAGGAATACGTACCACCAAGAAAATCTATTTTTAGAATTTGTAATCTTTTTATTAGGAGCTTCTTCTGTATCTTCTATTAAACCTTTGAGCTTTGCTTCATTGTTTCGTTGGTGTGTTTGCGCGTTTTGAGAATTAGTTTCTTCGCTATTTTGTAAAGTAGGAGCAGGAGCATTATTTGTGAAATTATAGGGATTGGTAAATCCTTTTGTTGGTTCGAATGGAATCCACCCGTATCCAGGAAAATATACTTCGACCCAAGAGTGTGCGTTATCGTTCGTGATTTTATAAACATTCTCACCTTCTGCAGAGGCAAGTGTATTATCAAGAGTTCCTTCTGTATAACCTTTTACCCAGCGAGCAGGAATCCCGGCAGAACGAAGTAACACGATCATAGATGTCGAAAAATTATTACAGTAGCCGCTTTTTGTATCGAAAAGGAATTGATCAACATAATCTTGGTTTTTGGCAGGGAACAACACATTCATTGTTTCATATACGAAAGAATTGTCGGTAAAGTAATTTTCAATAGCTAATACTTTGTCATATCGGTTGTCCTTATCATTTGTTAAATTAATAGCTAGGTCTCTTACTCGCTGCGGTAATGATTCGGGAAGTTGAGTGTACTTTGTCATGAAATAAGGACTTGTTTCATGACCTTCATTCGTTTTTACAGCTTTCAAATTTTCTATGGAAAACTCCGGAATTTCATATGTTACTTTATACGAATTTAAAGTAGTAGAAAAGTCTCCGTGCATCGTATAGATTTTTTCTGAAAATGGGTCAACGTTGTATGATACATCAGAAGAAGCCTCAACTGATACTAATCCTGCTGGATAGGTAAGGTGAGGAAAACTTTTTTGCATGGTGATTGTTGCCTCAGTTATCTCCGTGTTTGTATTTTGCTCGTACCAGCTCATGACGTTGTTTTTATTTTTAAAAGAAACCCTTTTTTGATTTTCAGAAACTTCCCAGCCTTTTCCTGTATAAAAATCTTTCGTTTCGACTCTCCAATATTGTTTGTTTTGCGTTTGTGTTGTGAAAATAATTGTAGGATCTGCCTTAAAAGGGCCGCCTAATCGTGAGTCATCTAAACCATACCCAATTTTAGAAACTTCTTGTTTTTTACTTGCTTCAGATGTATTGAATTTTAAAAAATCCATTGGGTTTGGCCATTGAGGGCCAAATTTTGGAGCAAAATATGCGATGATTGCTGACAATACAATAAATATTGTAAGAGGCCTAAGTAATTTTGAGATTTCTCTAGCATAATTTTGTAAGTGTTCCATCTCTTTTATTCGTTCTATGCGAAGAAGGCTAAGCATAAAAAAGCCGATGACAACAGTACGAATAATAGCGTAGTTTGTAGTGTATAAATGTAAGTTATGAAAAGTAATGATATAAATAATAGTCAATATAAGAAATAACAACCCGCGTTTTTTATGAATCATCCAAAAAGAGATGAAAGAACTCAAAAACCAAAATGATAAAAAAAATAAAAGTGTTGGAAAAACTGGAGAAATATCTAGCAAATTCCCCTGAAATAACAAGGAAGAATTTCGAGAAATATCAGCAAAAAATTTCGTTAGCCAAGATGGATTTATAAAAGCATTTTTATAATAAAGGAAATGAATGATGAATAAAATCATGAAAATCTTTATTGGAATCTGCCACCTTGTTTGAAAAAAAGAGAGAGTGAAGCAAATTCCTATAAATAATACAAAAATATCTAATCTACCTACGTTTGTAATACCTATAAGGGGTCTTAGCCATTCTAGTAAAAGTAGAAATGCGCATGCATGCATGAAAAATCTGGTCATATCCAATTGTTTTTTTGCCTGTAATGTTATCATTTACTCACCTCAAAAAACACGTTTGTATACCGGTTTCCATAAACCACATTTACAAATATTTTTCGTTTTTGTAGAGTTTCTAGAATACTGAGTTCTCGATGTGAGAGTTGGTTTACTTTTTCTTTCACGACAAACACCATTAATTTCCTGTTTCTTATAGCAGCATAGTCAGCCGCCTTTTGAATATCGGGGGAAAGATCGCTTGTTACGAGTATAATCGTTACGGGCTCATAGATTTTTCTTAATTCCATTTCTACAGTCCGGGAGAGCGGGAATACACTATCTGCTTGTACTTTTGCTAAATGACAAAAGATTTGATGCAACTGACTATCTCCATTGTCTAAAGGGAAAAAAGTTCGTTCTTTTCCGACAGACACGAATGACGCTGGTGAATTTTGCTTCAAGACAGCCCTGACAATAGAGGCAGAAAGTGTTACGACTGATTCGAATAGAGGGGATGTGGTTCTGTCCATGAATATCATAATATTATGGCTGCGCTGTTGTTCAAACTCTTTTGTCATAATGTTGTTTGTTCGTGCAGTTGCTTTCCAATCAATCCATGAAAAGCGGTCACCAGGTTTATAGTCTCTCACACCGACAGAGATTGTAGAGTCTTTTACTAAATTTATATTTGCTGAAAGCGCTCCTTGTTCGAAATGATTTTCCAATTGTCGATAAGTTATATCTACGTACTGGGGATAGACTAAAAATGTATCTGGAACTAAAAAAGTTACTTCTTTCTCCATCATACCGAATAGATCGCCAGTTTTGATACGTACGCTTGAAAAAGTGTGTTCTCCTCTAGGGATTGTGTCAATTGCATATTGAAACGAAATATTTCGTTTTAATCCTGGAAAGAGCATTACCTTATTCACCTTCGTTTGTATACAACTTGTAAATTGCGATGGCAGTTCATCTTCTATAATTAAATAAAGTAGGGGAAAAGGGAATTTTCTTTTTATTGTAATCGTGCTTAAAAATGGTTCTCCTGCTGCATATTCGTTTTGGTTTGTTATTCGTTTTACTTCAGCTTCCCGTAAAGCGAAGAAGGGGAGTAGTAGTGAATAAAGGCCAATAGGAATCGTACTGTAAAACAAAAACCAACTTACAAATCCTCCTTGAAGCATGGCGTACACAAATGTTAAAACTAGGCATAAAGGGATTAGCAATAACTTCGTAACGTGATATAGTGCTCGTAGTAGTCGTTTCATCAAAGGTTCTTCGTCCTTTGAGTCGGCACGGTAGTTCGTGCAACGATTTTGGCGACAACTTGTTCTCCTGTTATTCCTTCAAATCTTGCTTCCATTTTTAGAATGAGTCTGTGTGCTAAAACGTAAGGAGCTAAAAATTTAACATCGTCTGGAATAACATAATTTCTGCCATGGATGAATGCATAAGCCTGTGAAGCTTTCATTAAAGCAATTGAGCCGCGTGGACTTGCACCTAGCTGTATAGAACTATAAGAACGAGTCTGACTAACAAGCTTTACAATGTAATGCTTGATTGCTTTCTCCATGCTTACTTCCCGTACGCTTTGTTGTAAATAAAGTAATTCTTTTATTGTAGTAATAGCTTGTAATTGAGAGAGTGGATTTGTTTTTTCCATCCGGTTTAAAATTTCAAATTCTTCTTCTGGTGTAGGATAGCCCATTCTTAGCTTCAACAAGAAACGATCGAGCTGAGCTTCTGGTAAAGGGTATGTTCCCTCATATTCGACCGGATTTTGTGTAGCCATTACAAAGAACGGTTTTGGTAACGGTCTTGTAATGCCATCTATTGTGATATTGCCTTCTTCCATACTTTCAAGTAAGGCAGATTGTGTCTTTGGAGATGTACGATTAATTTCATCAGCAAGTACAAAATTTCCCATAATTGGTCCAGGCTTGAACTCAAATTGGAGCTCTTTTGGATTGTAAATAGAAACACCTGTTACATCTGATGGCAGTAAATCAGGTGTGAATTGAATTCGCTTGTAGTCAGCATCTATTGATTTAGAAAGAGCACGTACTAGCATTGTTTTCCCAACACCGGGAACATCTTCTAATAGTACATGACCTTCAGCCAAGAGAGCTGTTAAGGCTAAGATCGTTTCTTTTCGTTTTCCGACCATTAACTTTTCAATATTGTTGATTATTTTTTCTACAATGGGATGTAATGAATCAAGCTGGGGCATCGTAATCCTCCTAATTTTATTATCGTTTTCTAATCTATTTAGTGGAAAATAAAATTTATACCTCTAACTGCGGGCAGTAAAGATCCTATCTTAAATTCTGAGAATATTCAGATTATTTATTCCGATTACAACTAGTATAATTGTTTCCGTAACCAAGGGCAATACAGTAAATAATGATTTCTAGTTTTATATAAAATATGTCTTGATATAAAATAGTATCGTTGAAGAAAATAAATTCCTTACATACAATTTATAATCGTTTCCTTATAGTATTTTTGAAATAATATCAAAACTCTATTTAAAATATTTATAGAGAAAAACGTAGGATCTTTTCCTGCGTTTTTTCTTTTGTAAAAAAAGATTAATCCTCCAAATACTATGCTCCTAATAATCACGATTGACCATAAACTTTCACAAGTGAACAAAGTAATCTTTGTATACGAAGATTTTCTTTCAAACTTATTTTTTATGAATTTTTGACAATCTCTTGAACTGTGCGAAATGTCACATCTGTATTTTACAACCTCTTTTATAGTAAGGGTATGTAAGAGAGACGTATTAAAGGAGTGAACAGTATGAAGAAGAAACCTTCAGCACTAATGAGACGTTTAAAATATTTTTCGCCAATAGATCGTTATAACGATAATCATACACAAGAAACATATGAAGATCGCGAATGGGAGAATGTGTACAGAAAGCGTTGGCAGCATGATAAAGTAATTCGTTCTACACATGGCGTGAACTGTACTGGTTCTTGTAGTTGGAACATTTATGTGAAAGATGGAATTGTAACATGGGAAGGGCAGGAGCTTAACTATCCGACTACAGGTCCTGATATGCCTGATTTTGAACCACGAGGATGTCCGCGTGGAGCGAGCTTTTCTTGGTACATTTATAGTCCGCTTCGTGTGAAATATCCGTATGTACGTGGTGTTCTATGGAATATGTGGCAAGAGGAACTACAAAATAACGAGTCACCACTAGATGCTTGGAAAAGCATTGTGGAAAACCCTGAAAAAGCACGTAAGTATAAGCAGGCCCGTGGTAAAGGGGGATTCATTCGTGCGAATTGGGATGAAGTATTACAACTCGTTTCTGCTTCATTACTATACACAGTAATTAAATATGGCCCAGACCGAAATGTTGGTTTTTCACCAATTCCAGCAATGTCGATGTTAAGTCATGCTGCGGGTAGTCGTTTCATGCAACTTATGGGTGGGCCGATGCTAAGTTTCTATGATTGGTACGCAGATTTACCACCAGCTTCTCCGCAAATTTGGGGCGATCAAACAGATGTACCAGAAAGTAGTGATTGGTATAACTCTGGATACATTATGACATGGGGTTCAAATGTACCGATGACGAGAACACCAGATGCTCACTTTTTAGCAGAGGTTCGATATAAAGGAACGAAAGTCGTTTCTGTAAGCCCTGACTTCGCCGAGTCTACAAAGTTTGCAGATGATTGGATTAGTGTGAAACAAGGTACAGACGGTGCACTTGCGATGGCAATGGGGCACGTAATCTTACAAGAATTTTATGTAGATAATCAAGTGGAATATTTTGCAAATTATGCGAAGCAATATACTGATTTTCCTTTCTTCGTCACATTGAAACAAAAAGGAGATCAATTCGTTGCTGATCGTTTCTTAAATGCTTCTGATATTGGACGCGAAACGAAGTTAGGAGAATGGAAACCTGTTCTTTGGAACGAAAATACAAATGATTTTGCAACACCTCATGGCACAATGGGGTCACGTTGGGATAACGAAAAGAAATGGAACTTGCGTTTAGAAGATGAACAAACAGGTGAAAAGATTGATCCCCGTCTTTCTTTACTTGGAATGGAAGAAACGATTGGAACGGTACAAATTCCGTACTTCTCTGATGATGGAAATACAATATTAGAACGTACAATTCCAGTGAAAAAAGTTATGACAGAAGAAGGCGAAGTGTTCGTTACAACTGTATATGACTTAACGTTAGCAAATTACGGTGTGAACCGAGGACTCGGCGGACAAGAGCCGAAAGATTTCAATGATGACGTACCGTTTACACCTGCATGGCAAGAGAAAATGACAGGAGTGAAACGAGAGCTTATTATTCAAATTGCTCGTGAGTTCGCACAAAATGCTGTTGATACGGATGGTCGCTCGATGATTATTGTCGGAGCTGGTATTAACCATTGGTTTAACTCTGATACGATTTATCGTGCGGTTTTAAATCTTGTACTTCTCGTTGGGGCACAAGATGTAAACGGTGGCGGTTGGGCGCATTATGTTGGTCAAGAAAAATTACGACCAGCAGAAGGATGGCAAACGATTGCGATGGCGAAAGATTGGCAAGGACCACCGAAATTACAAAACGGTACATCCTTCTTCTATTTCGTAACAGATCAATGGCGCTATGAAGATACACCAGTTGGACATTTAGCATCACCAGTTGAGGGTAACTCTCGTTATCAACATCACGGTGATTACAACGTATTAGCAGCACGTCTTGGCTGGTTACCTTTTTATCCAACATTCGAGAAAAATGGAATTGAATTATATAAAGAAGCTGTTGCTGCTGGTGCAACAACGCAAGAAGAAATCGGAAAATACGTTGCGCAAAAACTAAAAGATAAAGAACTGAAATTTGCAATTGAAGATCCTGATAATAAAAATAACTTCCCGCGTAACTTATTCGTATGGCGTGCAAACTTAATTTCAAGTTCTGGTAAAGGACACGAATATTTCTTAAAACATTTATTAGGTACAACAAACGGATTAATGAATGACGATAGTGATTCATTGCGACCAGAAGAAATTAAGTGGCATGAAGAAGCACCGGAAGGGAAGCTTGATCTACTCATTAATTTAGATTTCCGTATGGCTGGAACAGCGCTTTATTCTGATATCGTCTTACCTGCTTCAACTTGGTATGAAAAACATGATTTAAGTAGTACAGATATGCATCCGTTTGTACATCCATTTAATCCAGCAATCGGTTCACCGTGGGAAGCACGCTCTGACTGGGACATTTTCACTTCTCTTTCTAAAGCTGTGTCTGATTTAGCGAAGAAAATCGATCTTGAACCAATGAAAGAAGTTGTTGCAACACCACTTCTTCACGATACACCACAGGAATTAGCGCAACCACTTGGCAAGATTAAAGATTGGAGTAAAGGCGAGTGTGAACCGATCCCAGGTAAAACGATGCCACAAATTCATGTTGTCGAAAGGGATTATAAAACGATTTATGACAAAATGACTGCGCTAGGACCAAATACCGGAAAACAGCCGATTGGTACGAAAGGGATTTCTTGGTCTGCAGAAAAAGAATATGAGCAATTAAAGAGCCGATTAGGAGTCGTTCGAACGGATTCTATCGCGAAAGGTTGCCCAGACATAAAAGAAGCGATTAATGCTGCTGAAGCGGTATTAACACTTTCTTCTACAACAAACGGTCATATGGCTGTAAAAGCATGGGAAGCACTTGAAAAACAAACGGATTTAAAACTACGTGATTTAGCAGAAGAACGTGAAGAAGAATGCTTCACATTCGAACAAATTACAGCACAGCCGAAAACAGTAATTACTTCTCCAGCCTTCACAGGTTCAGAAAAAGGTGGACGCCGTTACACACCGTTTACTACAAATGTGGAACGTCTCATTCCTTGGAGAACGATAACTGGTCGACAATCTTTCTACTTAGATCATGACATGATGAAAGAATTTGGTGAAACGATGGCAACATTTAAACCAATTCTGCAACATAAACCGTTCCGTAAATCACGGCCTGAAGTAGAAGGAAAAGAGATTACATTGAACTATTTAACACCGCATAATAAGTGGTCAATTCATAGTATGTATTTCGATTCATTACCAATGTTAACGCTGTTTAGAGGTGGTCCAACGGTTTGGATGAATAAAGAGGACGCTGCTGAAGCAGGTGTTGCAGATAATGATTGGATTGAGTGCTTTAACCGTAACGGAGTTGTCGTAGCGCGTGCTGTTGTAACGCACCGTATACCGAGAGGAATGGCATTTATGCACCATGCACAAGATCGTCACATTAACGTGCCTGGTACGAAATTAACAAGCACCCGCGGAGGAACGCATAATAGTCCAACCCGTATTCATGTGAAACCGACACATATGATTGGGGGATATGGCCAATTAAGCTATGGATTTAACTATTATGGTCCAACAGGGAACCAGCGTGACTTAAACGTTGTAATTCGCAAACTCAAGGAGGTAGATTGGCTTGAAGATTAAAGCACAAGTCGGAATGGTAATGAACCTAGATAAATACATCGGCTGCCATACTTGTAGCGTAACGTGCAAAAACACCTGGACAAATCGTCCAGGTGCTGAATATATGTATTTCAATAATGTAGAAACGAAACCGGGAATTGGTTATCCGAAGCAATGGGAAGATCAGGAGAAATATAAAGGCGGCTGGGAATTGAAAAATGGAGAAATTCAGCTGAAATCCGGTTCCAAAATGAAGCGTCTTATGAATATTTTTCACAATCCAGATCAACCAACAATTGATGATTACTTTGAACCTTGGAACTATGATTATGAAACGTTAACAAATAGCCCGCAGCGTAAGCATCAACCAGTTGCTCGTCCGAAATCAGCAATTACAGGCGAATTTATCGATAAAATCGAATGGGGTCCAAACTGGGAAGATGATTTAGCAGGCGGACATATTACAGGATTACAAGATCCTAACGTAAAGAAAATGGAAGAAGAAATTAAAACGGATTTTGAAAATGTCTTTATGATGTATTTACCGCGCATATGCGAGCACTGTATGAATCCATCTTGCGTATCTTCATGTCCATCTGGTGCGATGTATAAACGTGAAGAAGATGGGATTGTTCTTGTGGATCAAAATGCATGTCGTGCATGGAGATTTTGTGTATCATCTTGTCCGTATAAAAAAGTGTATTTTAACTGGCAAACAAATAAAGCTGAAAAATGCACAATGTGTTTCCCTCGTATTGAGGCTGGCATGCCAACAATTTGTTCTGAAACATGTGTAGGACGTATTCGATATATTGGGGTAATGCTATATGACGCTGACAAAGTAAAAGAAGCGGCATCTGTTGAAAATGAAAAAGATTTATATGAATCTCAGCTTACTGTTTTCCTAGATCCAAATGATCCAGAAATAGCAGCTGAAGCGAAAAAACAAGGCATTCCTGAAGAATGGATTAAAGCGGCACAACAGTCACCAATCTATAAAATGATTATTGATTGGAAAATTGCTCTACCTCTTCATCCGGAGTATCGCACAATGCCAATGGTTTGGTATATCCCGCCGCTTAGCCCAATTATGAATATGGTGGAAGGGAAAGGAAGTAACTGGCAAGCAGAAGAGATTTTCCCTGCTATTGATAATATGCGTATTCCAATTCAATATTTAGCGAATTTACTCACTGCAGGAGATGAATCACATATTCGTCTTACATTGAAAAAAATGGCTGTCATGCGAACACATATGAGAGCATTGCAAATTAATAAAGAACCGAATGAAGCTGTATTAAAAGAACTCGGTTTAACGAGACAGGATGTAGAGGATATGTATCGTCTTCTTGCTATCGCGAAATATAAAGATCGCTTCGTCATTCCGGGCACTCATCGCGAGCAAGTTGCAGATTTATATAGTGAACAAGGAAGTTGTGGTCTTTCCTTCGCAGGTGGCCCAGGATCTTGCACGACAATTTCTTAAATAAAGGGGGCAGAAAATCATGAAACAAAGTTTACAAACTGCTTTTTCTTGTTCTTCTTTTCTTCTCTCCTATCCGGAACTTGGGTGGGGAGAAGCGAAAGGGAATTTGGTGATTTGGGTAGAGGGGGAGGGGAAGTATGAATATTTTTCACACAATGAAAAAGTAGGACATGAGCATTTATACTCATGTCCTGCACTTTATTTATGCTTTTGAAATTGCACGTGGAAATAAAATATTATTTTCTAAATGAATATGCTCAAATAAATCAGATTCTAAAGCTTCAAGACGTTGGTAAACAAGTCGATAAGTGCCACAAGCTCCTTCTGGTGGAGTAAAGTCATTTGTAACTTTACGAAGTTCTTTAATAATATTTCCGGCGTGGCTATGTTCATTTTCCAACTCATCTACTACTTTGCGTAACTTTTCATAGTTTTCATCAGTTGGATTTTGTTCAAATTCTAAAATTAATGGGAAATCTTCCGTTTCTTCTTTAATTAAATGCTGTTCTAATTCCATTTTAAGTTCATGAAATAGCTTATGAATTTGAGCTAAATGAGGCTGATTTGCTCCATGAACACGTAACACTTTCGTCACATATGGACTTAGCTGTGGCAACTCTTCATTTAAATAGCGATGATGCTTATTAATGACATAATCAATCAATTCATGATATGAAGCATTTTTCCAATCAATCTCAGATTCATTTAATAGTTTCGTATTATTATAAAGTGTATTTAACTCTGTAATTACCTCAGAAGCCGATAAATTTCTTTCATTAATTGCATCAATAAGTGGCTTATTACCACCACAACAAAAATCTATTCTATATGATTTAAAAAGATCACTAGCTTTTGGGAATTGTGTAACAATCTCACCAACAATTGAAGTTTCAGTAAATGTATGTTCCATATGAATACCTCCATAAAGTTTAAATGTAATATCTAAATTAAGGATAGCGATAAATAAAAGATAATGTGGTGATTGAAATCACTTATTATGTGTCATTTTTGAGAATAATAAAATGAGTTTTATAAAAAGAGGGGGGAGGGTAATTCGTCGCAATAGTTTCTGATAATAAAAAAGAAGCTTACTAGAAGCTTCTTTTTTATTACTATTTTTCACACGCGACTCCATCACCATCACGATCAAGTTTAGAGCTATAGCCAGGTTGATCCCTATATAAAGGAGCTTTCCCAGCATCTCTAACTGCATCACAATTTTTGTAATATGCGTTACTAGTATTTCCTGAAGCAGGTTTTGTTTGAGCTTGCTGTGCTTTTTGTTGTTCCTGTTGTACGCGAGCTTGCTCAGCAGCTTGGCGTTGTTGTTCTTCTTGTTGTTTACGGGCCTGCTCAGCAGCTTGACGCTGTTGCTCTTCTTGTTGTTTACGGGCTTGTTCTTCAGCTTGACGCTGTTGCTCTTCTTGTTGTTTACGGGCTTGTTCTTCAGCTTGACGTTTCTCATTTTCTTGCTTACGAGCTAGTTCCTCAGTTTGGCGTTTCTCATCTTCTTGCTTACGAGTTTTTTCGTCCGCTTCTTTCTTTTCTAATTCCTTTTTCTTTTCGCCATCTTTTTTCTCTTCACTATTAGAAGCAACTTGTTTATTCGTTGCTGTCGTTTTTTCAGAAGAAGGACCTGAAATACCTAATAGCGCAACAAAAATGACAAATAAAATAGCTGTAATAATAAATTGTTTTTTTGCTACACCGGTTTTCTTAATTACAGATAAGATTGCTAGTACGAGGAAGAAAATAAATAAAATAAAGCTTAAAATAGAAAAGAATTCAACGATTGGGTGATTAGAAGTTTCTGCGCCAGTTATTATTAAGACGATTGAAATCATAAAAAGAATAACGGTAGAACGACCATATCGTATTGCTTTACCATTTTTCTTAAAGAACGAGATGATGCAAAGAATTAAAAGGATAAAAGCAATAAAAAATAAAGCTGCACCAATATTACTCAAAACTGCCATTTTAATACCTCCATTTGTAAGATTTTCTCTATAGATTATATAGGGATTTATTGGATATTACACGTTTTATATTAATTTAGAAAATTAATATTTTAATAGACGTATAAACATTTATTTTATATATAAGGAAAAATAGATGTATTTACTATTACTTTTTGAAAGAGATTTCATAAATTATAGTATATCGATTGAAAGGAGGAGATTTGTATGGAATTTCAATTATTAGTGAATTGCGTGTTACAAGAAGGGAATGCTTACTTTTTAGTAACAAAAGTAGATGATGTTATTACGTTGAAAGTACCAATTACAGCAGGAGTAGCAGGTTTATTCTTAGCTTTAGGTGTACCAAGATGTTCTTAATTTAGCTTTTGATAGTAAAAGGATGAAGGACAAGCCTTACCCTTTTACTATTACATAATTTTTTTATGTAAACTAAATGAGTTTTTTCAGTTTTTTAATATTATTTTTGCCATAGCACGTTTAAAACAGACATGCATATACTATAATGTTTCATTGGCCTTTGATGGGAAACGATAGTTTTAAAAAGTGTATCGAAAGTAGAAGTGGTACTTTTTTAATAATGAAAAAATATGAGGTGCTAGTGTATATGAAAAGACGGACGTATGATATTCCAGTCGCGTTGCGAAGAGAATGGTTTTTAATAGAGTTAGCGCATTTAACAAAGAAATACGGAATTGAAATTGCAACTAGTAAAATAGAAGATGCACCATTTCTAAGAGATAAAGTTACAGAATTGAAAATAGGAGCTGGTTTGCAATACGATAAATATGATGATGAGTACATCATCGAGTTTTAAACAAAGAAGCTGCGTATAAAAGGTTATTAAAGAAACCTTTTATACGCAGCTTTTTTTGTAAAGAGAAAGCTTTATTGAGAAATATTTAAAACGCTTCTTGCAAAAAGGAATGAAGGAATGTTGAGAGAATAACGTTTGATAAGAAAGGAATGTGGCTATTAATTTCTTATCAAATGTATCGTAAAAGTAATTGATTAAATGGAATTTAAAACAATTGGTGTCCAATGTAATGGTAACGCTTTCTTTCAGGGGAAAAAGGGGGATTATAATGGGGATTATGAAAAGGTGTATCGTATTACTTATTGTACTTTGTTTTATGAGTCCGATGGTTGTTAGTACAAATATACACGCAGAGGTTGTAACAGAGCTTAAGACTGGCTTTCCAGATCAAGAAGTATTTACTCCTGGAGAATGGTTTTTAGGTCAGAAACCTGCTAATTATGATGAGAATAAACCACCAATTCTCTTTGTACAAGGAAGAAATGGTAATGCGGATAGTTGGTATGGAAAGACAGTATATCATGAGATGAATGATATGTACGATTATGCTTTGAAAGCAGGTTATCAAACTGTATTTATTCAATTATATGATGCCGCAGGGAAAGGATCTGCTAGCCAATGGGACAATGGAAAATTGTTAGCACAAAAGCTTGAAGAGATTTATAATCATTTTGGTAAAAGAGTAAATATTGTAGCTCACAGTAAAGGTGGTATTGATACACAAGCTGCGTTAGTTGGATATGGAGCGAATCGATTTGTTGGAAATGTTATTACGCTTGCCACTCCACATTACGGATCAAATTTAGCGGATTTATCATATAGTTGGTGGGCAGGGTGGCTTGCCTCTATATTAGGACAAAAAGATGATGGGACATATTCATTACAAATAGGTGAAATGGAAAAGTTTCGTTCTACAATAGATAATAATCCTGCAGCTAAATTAAACCGTTACTATACGGCTACTGGGACAAGCTGGGGACCTGTTTTTTCAGCATTATCTATGGGCGGGTTGTATTTGTCATCATACGGTTCTAATGATGGGTTAGTGAACGAATGGAGTGCTAAGTTACCATATGGAACACATTTATTTACAGATTCACGGTTTGATCATGATAATATCCGAAAAGGTTCAGCTGTTTTCGCACGAATTGAACCATATTTACGGACAGCGAATGTACCAGTACCGGTTTTATTAGCCACAAGTAATAGTTCAGAGGAAAAGGTAGAACAATTAAACACAACCTCTAATCAAGCTATTTTAGGAGGAGAGTTGTCACAAAATCAGTGGGTAGGGCAAACTGTCGCAGTTGATAAAAAGGCAGAAGGGGTAGTTTCTGTTTTAACAGCTTCTTCGGATGTAGAAATACAACTAATTTCTCCAAAAGGAAAAGTTTATACAAATAAAGATAGTGCTGTATCTACTGGTGAAGGTGAATCTTTCTTTAAAGGAGCGACTATAAGAACATTTAAATTTGATAAAATGGAAGCAGGAGAATGGCAAGTTAAAATGATGGCGAAGCAGCCGAATGATGCATATTTAATCGTAACCGATTACAAAAAAGATGCTCCGTTCGTCCTTCAAATGCCGGCAAAAGTTAAAGTAAATAAAGCAGAGTATAAACTCAAAAAATCACCTGTAGCTCCAGAAATGAAAGGCGATCTTTCAGTAACAGTAAGAGTGATTAATAAAGATGGAAAGTTAGTTTCTGAATCAAATGAATCGCAAAATATTAATACAAATACATTTACAGGTGCTTTGAAAAATATAGAACAGCCGGGTGTATATAACGTTACAATTGATATAAAAGGGATGAATAAGGAAGGACAACCTTATAATCGTACGATAGTTAAGTCGGTTTATGTAGAGAAGTAGGAAAGAATGAATAGGTTTTAATAAAAAAAGTGCCGAATTCTTGTGGTAGAAGGATTTCGGCACTTTTTCATATTTAGTAAATGAATAGAAAAGTGAAATGGGAGTTTATGTTGTATAAGAGGACGATAGGAATCAAAAAAACGTTATGCAATAAAAAAAGATGCTGAATTAGCATCTGAATGTGAGGGAATAGTATTAACTTAGTTTTGTAACTGTTAATTCAACTGAATTTATACCATTATCACAAGTTACAATACTTTGATGATTGAAACCACTATTATTTCTAAGTTGAAGAGTTGAATTAGCAGGTACCGTAACAATAGTTTCACCAACTAGTTGAAGGCATTCGTTATTTGATGAAGTATTCATTTGAAAAGCGAAATCACCTTGACTATTAGCAAGTGGATTGTTATTTAAAAATATAGTTATGACTGGAATATGGGGAAATACAGGATTTAACGTAGTGTTAATACTTGAAATGAAAGAAATTCTATAATCACCAGCTTTACTAAATTGTATGGTAGTCGGATTTAGTAAGGAAACTCCTCCTGCCAAAGGGCCAACGTGATTAAACGGAAAAGAACCGCCAAAAGGAAGAGTGATAAACTCAGTTTGCCAAAAAGTGCCGTAAGCAGGCCTAGATGATTTATGTGAATGGTCGCATGAACATTTTTTATACGAACTGGAAGATTGATGGCACGAACATTTTTTATATGGACTAGAAGAAGAGTGGCATGAACATTTTTTATATGAACTTGAAGAATGAGAGTATGAACCCAATATATTACCTCCTATTATTAATAAATGTATAACACATAGTAGTTTATGCAATCGAAAAGCAATTGGCGTGTATACTTGTCCATATATAAGGTAATAGATTTGGGATAAAAAGCTGGCATAATATAAAGTGCTCTAATGAGGAGATATAGTTTTCGGAAAAGAAATTAGAATATTCTATGTAATGAGTTTTGGAGAAGAAAAAGGATGAATATTTAGCAGATAACTCTATCCAAGGTTTTAAAATGTTGAAGTATTTAAACTTTAAGATAGTATATCGCCAAAGTAAAGAAGAGAAGTATTTAAGGGATAGCATTTTAGTGAAACAGAGAAATGGATAAAGCGATGATTAAGTTTTTAACTTGGTCGTCGCTTTTTATTTATGTAGTTGTGCAGGAAGAAGGAAAAAAATATCGAATGAATGTAATTATACAGAATTGTTTGTATTTATTTTGAATAGTAGTTAAAGATACGTTAGTTATATTTCAAACAGTAAGAAAAGAGAGATTAAATAATAGAGGGAGCAACTTACATGGAAAATATATTAAAGGTATCCTCAAAATCAAGTCCGAATTCAGTGGCAGGTGCAATAGCGGGCGTACTAAGAGCAAGTGGCAATGTAGAAATCCAAGTAATTGGAGCTGGTTCTTTAAATCAAGCGATTAAAGCGATTGCGATTGCAAGAGGTTTTGTCGCTCCAAGTGGAATTGACTTGGTTCTTGTTCCAGCGTTTCAAGAGGTTACTATCGATAATCAAGAAAGAACAGCAATCAAATTAATTGTAGGTCCTAGAAGAAAAAGGTCTTAATAGCGAGCACTAATATAAGGGGATTTGAAAAGGCCATTAGACTCCAAAAAGTTAGACACGTTATTTCATTTGACAGTTCCTTGGGCTTGGATACAGTATTGTACCGGATTCATGACTTTTAATTTCCACTTATATTTATCGGATTTTTCTAGAAACTTAAAAATGCCAAATCCTTTGTGACATTTAAACAGACTATAATTAGAAGAGGATACTATGTTCAGTATGAGAGCATATATCCTCTTTTTTCGTACATATTACAATGTATAAATTGAGAAAAAGACATTTTCAAATTCCTCTTTTATAGTAAGGTGTTTAACTGATTGCCATATACCTTCATCACATGAATAGTTTTGATTATTGTACTCATCTAAAAATACCAACCTTCTTGTACGCTTATAATTTTATTATGGGAAAAAAGGTTTGAATGGGACTTAACTACTTCTTAACTATGTGAATGTACTGTTTCTTCCTCTAACATGGCGTTTTCACTTAAAAAATAAGCGGTATACGTACGTATATTTCGACTAACTGAAAAAGAAACTCGAATTTCTATCTAATATAGCTAAAGAAAACCAAGAACTGAAGGAATCAGTAAAAGTATTATCTCAAACTGTGGAAGACCTAAAAGGTAAAGTCGATATGTTAAGTAGACAGGTAAGTGCAATTAATAGCTCAGATAATATCTTAGGCACTCTTGAGGACGCGCTTGTAAGAATATTAATTGATGGAGGATGAATGATGGATTTATATGTAAAAATTGACGAAAATGCTTTATTGAACATTCATAAAGGAGATTCAGTGAGAGTGATAGATGAATCATTTAGTTTTTTGGCGAAAGGTATACGATATTAATGATAATTTTCTTATATTAAAACTGATAGAAAATATAGGCGGAGGGACCATAACATTTTTTCAGAATGTTGGATGGTCCCATTAAGATCCTATTAGATTGTCAAAAAAATATTAAAAAATGAACAGATTAAGGTATTAGGAAGGGCGACCGAAACGCTGTGTAATAAATTCATCTGGCGTGACAGTTTCCATAGGTAATGAATGTGGATGAGAGTAATTATTTGGAGTTGGCGTTGTAGGCGGACAATTACAATGCTGTTCAGAAGAAGATGAAGATTCAACTTTACATTTATTGGGTGATCTTTCTCCCCAATAGGTGCCAGGAACTCCATAGATAAAATCGATCCAATCTACGAGGTTCCGAAAATGTTCTTGGGTCACAATCGACCCAGGTGCAACATATGCATCTATTATTACACAAGGAACTGCCATTTAATCTGTCTCCTCTCGTTTCATATACTAGTAGAATACTCATAGAATTAAAAATAGCTTGTACAATAGCCTGAAAGTACAAAAAGAGGTGTTTACCCTCTCTTAACCATAAAAAAATCGAATTACATACACTTTTGCTGCGGTTAAGTGAAGGATATGAATCGCACCTCATTTTATATGTAAATGTTTGGAGAAAGGTGAAGTGCTGATTGAAATGTTCTGTAATGACAAAAAAAGATTTGGAGGATATTAAATTAAAAAAATATTGATAAAAAGGGAAACAGTTATTTAAAGAAATAGATGAACAATGACAGAAGTGGAATATGCTGCTTTTTTATTTTGCATAAAGATAAGGGGGAGGATGGATGAGTAGAGGCGACTTATATAATTATGAATACCGTAACTGTAAGTATACATTCAGACTACTTGTGTACGTGGATGGTGTAGTTTCATGTTGTGAACGTAAGGATAATGGTTGCGTATGCTACCTCAATCTAATGGAATTTGTTTAGAAACGGTAGAATATAAAGAGGTATTAGAGATTCTATCTAAGTTCTCAACAGAAGAACTGATTGAAGCATTAAAGCAAAAGGAAGATGTACAAGCTCATGAAACAACTGATGATACACCTGGACGACGTGTGAAACTTAGCAATTGGTGACTATGTTGCAGTAGAAATTCAAACCGGTGGTTATAACCCTAATTTGTTAAACACGAAAGTAAGTATACTCACGAAAATACTAAATATTAGTTTGAACACTGTATATGTAGAGTATGTTAATCCATTTCCTGCGAAAATGATGGTTGGGACATTGACAAAGGTTAACGTTGTGCAGAATGTTAAAGTTAAAAACTTCGCAATAATCGATAATACAGCGCTGAAACCTGGATGGGTAAGTACTCCATTCACTTCCTATCCAGATGCAGACCGAATAAACATAGTATCAGGAATATATTTACAGTATACAGAAAATTGTACTGTTGAAAATGTGAGTGGAACGAACACAAAATTCCCACTCGTTATGGCCAATTACACATGTCGATGGTTTGTTATGAGAAGAGAGAGCAATTCCTCTCTTCTTTATTTTTGAATAAAATGCGGATTTCCAGAACGAAAAGTGTGGTTTTAATACTATTTTTTATTTTTTCAATAAACCTATATCGTATAGATTTTTATAATTTCACAAGTAATACACGGCTAGTACACAACAATATTATATTCTATTGAAAATTACTTATAGAAATAAGAGGATAGATATTATGGAAAAAGACGTTAATTTCTTTGTAGGGTTATTATGGGGTGGCTTGTTTTCAATAGTTTTATGGATAGCATTTTTTCAATTGGTAGTTTTATTATAAAAAAACAAAGTTAAAACTGAACAAAATACGGATTTTATAGCAAAAGAGGGACAAATAAATGTCTCTCTTTTTATTTTGGAATGGGGTGGTCAAAGTGGAAGGATTACAAGATGTAAGGAACGATGTTCATGAAATAAAGCAAGATATCAAGGACATTCGTTTAGAAATTAAAAGTTTAGAGATGCGAACAACGGGTAACGAAAAAGATATTATCAATATCAACAAACAGTTAGATAAAATTAGCGCCAATACTACCTGGATCTTACGGCTTATTGTAGGTGGGATTATAGGCGCAGCAATCACTTTTTTAATGAAAGGAGGTGGTATGTAATGTTTGAAATTACTGTAATGATTGGAATTGTAATTGGTCTTTCACAGATTGCAAAAACAATTGGATTACAAACAAAATACGTTCCGTTATTAAATTTAACGCTTGGCATTGTGCTAGGCGTTTTATTTTTGGGCGGAGATATCAAAACAAATGTATTTCAAGGAATCATCATTGGACTATCTGCAAGTGGATTATTTGACCACACAAAAATTATGAAAAAGGATGTTCATGCTAAATGAAAAAGACAATGAAACTAGCTTCCTCTGTATTTATGACACTAGTGCTCCTGTTAAGTTTCACAACAGGGGCTTTTGCTGATAGAACGCTTATTATTCCTGATTTACCAAAACAGCCATATCGTTATGGTGTAGGTGCTTATGAGGGCGTTGTAGCTCATTCTACAGCAACTTCATAAGCGCCAGCTATTAACATTCAAAAATATGAGTCTCGTACATGGCGTTCAGCATTCGTTCACTATGCAGTCGATTGGAATGAAACAATCCAAATTGCTGATACAAAATACATTGCCTATGGTGCAGGACCAGGAGCGAATAAACGATTTGTACATGTAGAGTTATGTGAAACCACAGACTATACAAAATTTAAGCGCAGCTATGATAAATACGTTAAGTTACTTGCAAAAATCTTACGTGACCGTGGGTTATCTGTAGAAAAAGGGTTATGGACTCACTACGATGTTACAAAGTACCTTGGCGGTACAGACCATGAAGATCCACTTGATTATTTACATAGTCACGGTGTTTCAGATGCTCAATTTCGTGCTGATGTGCAACGTGCATACAATAATTCTAATGTAGAAGTTTCAGTTCCTGAAAAGCTATCTAAACCAGAAGAAGTGCCAACAGCTGTAACAGATGGTATCGCTTATATTGAAGGGTACAATGTTAACTTACGTAAAGGACCTGGTACAAGCTATTCTAAAATTCGTCAGTTAAATAAACCAGAATCATATATTGTGTGGGGCGAAAAGGATGGTTGGTTAAATCTTGGCGGTGAGCAATGGATTAAAAACGATCCATCTTATGTGAAGTTTAGTAAGAAAAGTACAGTAGATTCTTCTATTGTTGGGAAGCGTGTTGTTTCAAAAGTTAACAATCTACGTTTCTATGATGCTCCATCTTGGCAGGATAAAGATGGAGCAGGCTCTGTAGATGCAGGGTTAGGATTCACAATTGATGTGAAAGTAACTGTCAATGGATCGTCACAATATAAAGTACACAATAGCAAAGGCAAAACATGCTATGTAACAGCAAATGAAGCCTATGTGTATGTGAAGTAAAAACAAGGGCCGTCCTTAATTGATGTGCACCCCAATTGTTAGACACAATTAACAATTGGAGGTGCATTTTTTATGGGAAAGTTTTCTCCTAAAGAAAAGCTACAGATAGTAAAACAATATTTTAATGGAGTAGATGGTGGGAAAAGG